>Ga0233437_1000246_pt1 | contig 131206 bp, 84 predicted proteins | sample SI_122_August201_FD_182714 | JGI IMG/M metagenome (GOLD analysis project Ga0233437, IMG submission 182714) | Seawater microbial communities from Saanich Inlet, British Columbia, Canada - SI_122_August2016_200_MG | ecosystem: Environmental > Aquatic > Marine > Inlet | place: Canada: British... | reverse complement strand
CCGTAAACTTCGTCGGTATAATCTTCAATTAAATTAGCATTGTTACCACCAATTTCGGCGAGAGTTACAACACTTGTTTTAATACCTTGTTTTGTTCTGAAGTCTTTGATAACATTAGCCCACTGAACAAAATCACTTCCGTTTGGAGTAATGATAATGTATTCATAGTCTTCATCATCGGTATATTGCTTTGAAAAATCTACTTTTGGCAATGATTCGCTGTTAAGGAAAATATCCTGGTGAATTGGTTCCCACCAGCGGCTTCTTAAGCGATCTTCTCCAATATGTCCGTTTCCACCTTCAAAAGTAATTTCAATTTTTACGTTTGTATAAATTTTCAATTCTTTTGTAATAGGGTTATATTGGAAAGGTGTCATTCCTAACATAACAGCGTCAACTCCACGAATTTGAGTTAATTCCGATAATTTAAAAGGCTCTGCAGGATAAAATGCATCTTTAGAATAAATTTTGGCATTTTTTTCATAATGTAATGGCCCTTTTTCAGTATCCAAAGGAATACGTGGAGCAGGTGCAAGATCAACATTTTGGATTGTTTCAACATCCATTGAAATAATATTCAAAATAGGAACAGCTCCCTGAGGAACAGCAATGTATCTACCGTTTCCGGGTAAATCAGGAGCGCCTTCATCGTTTGGTAAAAAATGACCTGCAAGTTGAACAATATTCATTGATTCACCGTTAATAGAAGCAGATTCTAAAAAGAATTCTGTAATAGAATAGTTTAGTTCAATGCTTGAGGTACTCTGTTTTTCAACAGTAATTCCTTGTTTACCCCAATTGGCATTGTAAGTAATTTTTTCTGCAATGGCAGTATTTGCCACGAAGAACATCATAACAAGCATTAATCCAATACTTGTTAGTTTAACAAATTGTTTGTTTTTCATCATAAGATTGTTTGGTTTGTATTTAATTAATTATCTGATTATTTGTAATCACGTATTTATGACAATCATTTTACAGTTATGGTTGCATTTTTTGTAATGTGGGCGAAAATAGTATTTTTTTATAAAATCACAAGAAAAAGAATAATTCTATTATACTGAAACGCATCCATACGGACTTACTTCGCTTCGTCCATACGGATTTGCTTCGCTTCATAAACTTTACATTAGTTGTAAACATAAAAGACTTGATTTTTCGTTAGTTAATTCGTTATTATTTTGCATTCCATATCCGTGTCAGTTTATTAGAAATACATTTTTGGTGTAAACTTTATTTAATCATTATTTTTTCAGTCATTGAATTTTCAGTTGTTTCAATTCTGATAATATAAACACCGGCATTGAAATTATCTGTATTTATCCGGATGCTATTTCCATTATAAACTGTTTGGCCAACAAAGTTGAAAATCGTAACATTGTTGATTTGGTTTGGACAGGAAATATTAATTACATTTTCGGCAGGATTTGGATAAATCGTAATTGAGTTTTCTCTATCAGTTGATTTTGTGATGTTAACAATGCTAAATTGTCCGTCTCCGGCTGGATAAACATTTCCTTCGTAAGCATCAGAAATATTTTTCATTGTAAATTCCACGTTTTCAACATCCTTTGAATCAGGATTCCAAACTTTCAATATTATCGGGTTTCCTTCAATATAACCTTCGTCATCGGATAAAGTACTGAAAACAGGAAGTTCATTATCAAAAACATAATTTGATGATATTTTCGCTACACCAATCATTTTATCTCCATCAAAAGCTGCCACTTCGTCTCCAATTTCCAAACCTGAAACATATAATGTATAAACCGGATCGGCTGGATTTCCTCCTTCAAACTTAAAATGAACAGGTAGAGGTTTTTCATAAGAAAAGTTTTTAGTATTTTCAGGAATATTATAAATTAAAATATCATCGGAAAACATTTTTATTAAATAACCTTCACCGGGATGCACATCACCAAGACCATTAACCCAATTCGGACCGATTTTCCTCAATACACTTCCTCCTGAATTTCTTATAAAATCAAGATTATTATTTAAAATGTTACTAAATGCATCCAAAGCATTCAATGACTCATTTGGCAAATAACTGACAAACTGATAACCTGTATTTAATTCTATTGGTGTTTGAGGATTAACTGGTGAACCATGAATTATTAAAATATCAGCGTCATTCATTTTAAAAAGATAGCCTTCCGTGCTTATCCAATCACCTATACCGTTTACCCAACTCGGGCCAATTTTTCTTACCATAGTTCCTTCCGAGCCTCTTACAAAATCAAGATTATCGTTTAGATTATTTTCCAACACAATAAGCATATCGGGATTTTCAGGCGAGATGTTTGATGAAATAAATTGAAAACCTGTATTTAACGCTATTTCCTGTGATGTAGGTGAGGCAACATTCAATTCCAGGTCATCGATATACATTCCATCTTCTGTTAAATACCCATCACTCTCAAACTTGAATCTTAAAAGTACATAGGGTTCTCCAAGATAAACTGCCAGTGTATAAGTTTTTTGAATCCATGAATTCTGGTTTCCATTGAAAGTTTCAAGTGTTGTCCAGTTAATTCCATTGGTTGAGATTTGGAGGTATGTATAATCATAATTTGTTTCAAGAGAATATTTTGTCCAGAATGATAAGGAAGCTTCTTCAGCATATTCAAGGCTAAAACCGTAGAGAGTTGCTGATATTTCAAGATTATTTCCATAATTACCGGTTGGGCTTTCTGTCATAGAGTGAGATGGAGAATGAGATTGGCTTGAAGATAATCCCCATGTACCTTCAAAATTCCAATAAAAGGCTCCGGTTTCGAAATCATCAATGAATGGAAAATTCATTGGGGGCAATGGTGTAACCGTTACCACATTCGACGGATTGGATTCTTCTCCTGTTTCGGTGTAAAGGGCTGTAACATAATAAGTGTATGTAGTATAATTTTCAACATCTTCATCAAGATATAATTCATCAGTAGTACTAGCCAATAGTACATTATCTTTATAAACGTTATAATAATCAATATCCTGAAGGGGATCCCAGTTCAATTCAACTTGCCCGTCTCCTGGTATTGCAATCAGGTTTGAAGGAGGGGCAAGCCAGTTTGCCATGGTGGCTACATTGGCAACCATAGCCTGAGCAAATATCATGCACATTTCAAGACTGTTGACACTTAAGCCAATAACATCATCGGATGTATGAATGTATGGGCTGTAATTCTGACTGTCTTCAAACGGGAAAATTCCCATATACCCATTATTATTAAATGAAGTATGATCACTGTCACCACCGGTGAGGGCTCCCGCATCAATAATAAAATCAGGGAGGTATAAAGCACAAACATTCTCGTAGAAATCAACCAGCGGCTGTGCAGAAGAAGGAGCGATCATGTCGGTATGGATATCATCACCTGGATGACGGTATCCACACATATCTATATTAAAGTAACCAAGAATATTAAGTTCTTCTCCGGCTGCCCATTCGGCATAAGCTTCACTACCATATAAACCATATTCTTCACCTGACCAGGCACAAAATACAACTGTCCTGTCGGTATCAAAATCAGCCATTACCCGGGCAACCTCCATTACACCACAAACACCAGAAGCGTCATCATCGGCACCCGGTGCATCTCCTGAATAGCTGTATGAATCATAATGGCCACCTATAACCACATATTCATCCGGATATTTTGTTCCAAGCTTTGTTGCCAAAACATTATCGCTGGCAGGGCCATTTGGCATTGTAAAATCAAAAAGTTCGACTTCATAACCATAACTTTCAAATTGGCCCTTTAACCAGTTTTGTGCTTCAACTGCCTGAGGGGTATATGCATTTCTGGTTCCATAATCCTGCAAGTGCTGTAAATTAGACACATAAATATTAGTGTCCACATTCTCCATCATTTCTTCTATAATTGGATCAAGAAGTAATGAACCTTTAGAATATATGAAATTTTTCTCCGGAAATTTGATTTCTTTATGGTTAATTTTTACAATCCTTCCATCTATCGGAGGATGTATTTTAATATCAGCATCTGTTGTAAGAATCAAATAATTATCGGTTTCAGCAAGTGTTTCAGCAAGAGGTGATACCTGTGAAACGTAATCGCCTTTTATTCCTTTGTGAAACCAGGTGATATAATAATTTTGGTTTTCAGACCAGCAATTTTCATCCAAAAGCGTGTAATTGCCCTGATAATCATCTTCGACTGAAGAGATGATAAAATTATCAACTGAATAATGGATTTTTAGTGACTGGTTTGCATGAAGGCTTTTAAGTTCCTTTAATCCCTTGTAATTGATTAAAACAAGTTTATCAGCAAATGTTAAATTAATAAATAATGTTGCAATAAGTAGAAGTAAAATCTTTTTCATATTTTTTTATTTAAGGGGTTTAATTATAATTTTAGACAAAAGTATGGTTTATAAAGTTGCAAGTCAAAATAAATTACTTTTAATAACAGTAAAAGATTTTAAGAAGATTTAAAATACTACTGTAAACGATATAGCAACAATGATAAGCAAGAACTAACAGATCAGGAGATAAGGACAATATCAGAACTCAGTAATTTTGATATTTTAACTTTTTATTCGCATTATAAAACATTGAATATTTAATCTGACAGAAGCTTGCAAAACTTTTAAATTACAAACAGTGGGGTTTGAAGTTAAATATTTGATGAATAATTTCATTACTCCACCACTCCATCTCCAAGTCCCCTATTTCTAAAATTCAAATAAAAAAAGCCAAACAATCATCAAAAACTGTCCGGCTTTTCTTATACAGAAACGCATAAACTTTACAATAGTCGTAATCATAAAAGACTTAATTTTGTATAAGTTAGATCGTTAATATTTTACATTTTCGATCTGTGTCAGTTTAAAATAAATATCTTATCAAAGGATTTATTCAATAATAATTTTTTGAGTAGAAATTCCTTTTTCGGTTTCAATTTGAATGAAGTAAATCCCCGAACTAAAAACAGATGTGTTAATAATTACTTCTTTGCTTTTAAATTTATTATCTGCAAGAATTTGTCCTGTATAATTCAAAATTTTAATATTAAGAATTTGATTATTTGAATTAATATTCAATACATCAGTGGCTGGATTTGGATAAACAGAAAGTCTTTCTTCGCTTAAATTTCCTGAGGCTTTTGTAATATTTATAACGCTAAATAAACCGTCTTCCGAAGGATAGGTTTTTTGCATATATGCCTCTCCAAAAACATTTTCCAAAGAATATTCAGTTTCGATAATTGATTGAGTTGAATTATCAAACATTTTCAAAACAATCGGGTTTCCCAGTTGATAACCCTGTCCGTGAAAAACAGTACTGAAAACAGCAAGTTCATTTTCGAAAGTATTTTGAGAATTTACTTTCAAAGCACCAACTACTACATCTCCATCAAAAGCAGCCACTTCATCACCAATATCCAGCCCGGCAACGTAAATTGTATAAACCGGATCTGCAGCGTTTCCTCCTTCAAAAGTAAAGTATGTTGGAACAGCAGTTATTTTGCCACTTGATTTAGCTGATGCAGGGTAAATAATTTCACCGTCGGCAAACATTTTAACGAGATAACCTTCGCCGGACTGACAATCACCAATACCATTTACCCAATTCGGGCCGATTTTTCTGATCATTGTACCATCCGAATTTCTAATAAAATCAAGATCATCACCAATGATAGTTTCAAAAGCAAGCAGGGCATCCATAGGAGTTTCGGGGAAATAGCTTACAAACTGAAATCCTGTTGCAACCGGAATCGGAGTTGCAGGGTCAACCAAAATTCCATTTATTGTAAATAAGTCATCGGCAAACATTTTAACAAGGTAACCTTCTTCAACAATCCAGTCGCCAATTCCATTTACCCAATTTGGGCCGATTTTTCGTAATACCTCTCCTTGTGAATTTCTAACAAAATCAAGGTTATCATTTAATACATCAGCCATAACAATAGTCATATCAGGATTTTCGGGGATAATTCGTGAGGAGACAAAACTATAACCTGATGAAAGAGTTATTTGTTGTGTAACTTGAGATTGATTAAAATAGAAAGCACCCATATCTGCAATTGTTCCGTCAGGATCTAAAGGAGATAAAGTATCGCCTGTATCAATGCAAGGGGATTTTGTTTCATCCGGAATTGGAAAATTATCCCATGTTAGATGAAAATCTCCGTTTGCGTGGTCGGCAAATAGGGGGTCGACATCTATATTTCCTACACCCGGGCCGGTCCATCCTTCAACGTCGCTATAGTTCACATCAGCAGTACTGTTGTTTAAAGAAATTCCGGGACCTGGTGCTCCGGTATTATTCCAGATGATCTCGTTAGTAACTGAACATTCTGCATTTGTTAAATACAAACCGCAACCGGCTGTAGTAGCATTATTACCATAAATAGTATTATTGAAGAACTGAGGTTCACTGGTAATTTGATACCCAACATATATACCACCACCCCGTGTGGCTGTGTTACTATAAATCAGGTTCCTTGAAACGATGGGATGATTGTTCCAGATACATAAACCACCACCAAAACAAATATCTGCATTAAAAGTATTGTTGGAAATTTCATTTTGTGAAAAATCAACTGAGTGACAACCAACTAATGTTGCACCGCAGCCAAATGCTATATTTACAGCATGCAGCTCATTATACGAGATTACATTGTTTACAACCAATGCCCTGGTTGTTTGTCCATAAGCCCCATACATGCAAAGGCCAGCTCCTGCGGTTCCATCAGAATTTGCACTGAACTGGTCCACCTGATTATATTGTATGATATTACCCGATATTATCACAGAATCCTGAAACCCAACATCACACGAATACCAAACACCTCCTGCTGCTGCAACCATTGTACTCGAATTGGCCGATACAGTATTATGGATTACAATATTGTTAGAAATCCTTGCATTGCAGTAGGCAACGGCCATTCCTCCACCTTTAGGCCATAGATTACTGATTGCATGGTTGTCTCTGATCAGGTTATACTCAACCACAACCCATTTGTTTTCCATACACAATCCACCGCCAATACCGGCCCCAAACGCCTCCTCTTCATTTTCTACCGTATTATCGGTAATAATATTATGACAGATTTTTGCCCCACTATTGTCAATGGAAATTCCTCCACCTGCTATGATCTCTTCAAAACCCATCTGGTCAGGAAATTTTGTGCCGGTACCTCCCATTATGGTAAACCCAAGGATGACTGATGTTGAATCTTCGCCTGAAAAAAAACAAACAACCGAACTGCTGTCAGGATGGCTTGGTTGACTCCCATCGATAATGGTATTGTAAATATTGGAGCTGTCTTTTTCGATCAGGTAATGACTGGCCACGGTAATAGCTTTACCCCGGAAGTTGATGTTTTCAAAGTAGGTCCCTTGCTCTACGAGAACAGTGTCACCATCAATTGCTGCGTTTATTCCGGCTTGGATAGTAGGTTGATCTTCTGGAATATTGATGATCTGACAGTATAGGTTCATTGTGCCAACCATTAGAATTGCTGTGAATAAAGTTTTTGTTTTCATTGTTTTGTCCTCCTTTAATTTTAATTATTTGTTTTCATCATTAAATTTATTAACTTTGCAAATCTACAATACCAGGGATGTAGAATGCTAACACTCTCGTTACATACTTTAACACTCATGTTACATTTGGGAAAATCCAATGAAAAAATTCTGATATCTAAAACTTTTTATGGTATAATAAGCCGGTTTTCGAACTAAAAATGGTGTGATTGAATTGGTTTTAGTGTTGTGGTCTGGTGTGTTGTTTTTGTTTGAAAAATACCAAAATAAATTCCTGCAACTTTTGTGTTAAATTAATAAGGTTATTATCCGGTTGGGTTAATATATTCTACTAAGGCTTTAAAACCTTATTTTTAGTCATTTAACCTTAGTAGAAATGAATGATCACCATTATTTTTAAACCTTATTTAGCTTATTAAAAATTAAAAATCTGTAAGAAAAACTATTTTGAAATATATATCAAAAACAACACACCAGTTGTGATCTTAAGAATTTTGATTCGCATATTCTGATGGAAGCATACCAAATTGTTCCTTAAAACATTTGGAAAAGTAGGAGAGGTTATTGAAACCAACCTCAAAAGTGATTTGCGTTATGTTTCCTGATTTTGATCTGATAAGGCCTGCAGCATGGTTCAGGCGTATTATTCTTAGAAACTCACTTGCCGACCGGTTGATTAAAGCTTTTAACTTTCGGTGCAGTTGTACGCGGCTTAAACACATTTTCTCTGCGAAATTTTCAATATTGAAATCAAAATCAGACATGTTCTCTTCAACAATATTTTTGGCTTTTTGCAAAAATTGCCTGTCCATCGACAAAATATCTTTCGATGTTATTTGGCCGGTAATATCAAGCTCTCTGATAAATAGCTCCTTCAATTTTCTTCGCTGCTGAATAAGATTTCTTATTCTAACCAGCAACTCCTTCTGATCAAACGGTTTGGTGAGGAAATCATCGGCTCCGGTTTCCAGGCCTTCCAGTTTATCTTCCATGGCTGCTTTTGCGGTAAGCAAAATGACAGGAATGTGGCTGGTACGTTCATCGGTTTTAATTTTTTTACAAAGTTCGTAACCATCCATCTTTGGCATCATCACATCACTTATCACGAGGTCCGGGATTTTTTCAATAGACTTTTCCAGTCCCATTTCTCCGTCAATTGCTTCGATTATCCGGTAATCATCTGTCAAATAGGAACGTATATAAGAACGCAAATCATCATTATCCTCAACTATCAAAAGTAGTGGTTTTGAGTCCTCTTTTTCAGTATCATCATCAATAAGTACTTCCTGGTCATTTGATTCCAAAATTTGTTCGGTTTCTCTATCATCCCGAAAGTTTTCGGTATCAGCCGTTTTAACTTCCCGGTCTCCATATCCAATGGGACTATCGGAACCAGGCATTTCATCTGAGTTAAGATGGTCTTTTCCTAAAGGCAGAAAAACAGTAAAAGTTGTCCCCTTGTCTAATAGGCTTTTTACTATAATTTTTCCATGATGCAATTCCACGAGTTCTTTTGTTAAAGCAAGACCGATCCCGCTTCCTTCCTGGTCTTTTGTATAGTTGTCATCCACCTGATAGAAACGGTCGAAGATGTGAGTAAGTTTTTCTTGCGGAATGCCGTGGCCTGTGTCGGAGATTTTTATTCCAACCCACCGGCCTTCAAAATCTGCAGGTCTGCCGACTGTGGACTGAGGACTGTTGACTGTAGACTGATGACTGAAGACTGCTACCTCAATTCTCCCACTTTCTCCAGAAAACTTAAACGCATTCGAGAGAAGATTGTACAGTATCTTTTCAATCTTATCCCTGTCAACAAACAAAGTAATATTCGATTCAGATGATTTGAACTCAAATTCAATATTTTTCTGTTTAGCTAGTGATTCAAAAGATTGCACATATCTATTAACCAATGAAACAAAATTTACCTTATGTGCCTGCAATTTCATTTTTCCCGATTCCAGTTTTGAAAGACTTAAAAGCTGGTTAATGAGGCTCTGCAGCCGTTTTGCATTGCGTTGCATCATATTCAGGTCTTCCTCAGGCTCTTTGTCTTTGATGTATGATTTTAATTTTTCAATCGGGCCTAAAATTAATGTGATTGGTGTGCGGAATTCATGAGAAATATTGGCAAAAAACCTGGATTTCATCCGGTCGAGTTCTTCAAGTTTTTCTGTTTGAACCTCTTCCAGTTCCAGCTTATGTATCAATCTCTGACGTCTGATATAAAAGCGGATAACAATATACAATATGGAAAATAAAAACAATAAATATAAGGAATATGCCCACCACGTTTTCCATGGAGGAGGAGATATAGTTATTATTAGAGAAACCCACTCTTCATTCCATAAACCATCATTGTTAGAACCTTTAGCTTTGAATAAATATACTCCTGGTGGAACATTGGTATATTTTGCCAGACGGCTATTATCACTGTATATCCAGTCCTTATCGAAACCTTCAAGCATGAAAGCATATTCATTTTTAAGGGGATTGATATAATCCAATGCAGCAAATTCGATGGAGAAAAAATTTTGATTGTGCCGGAGATACAAATGTTTTTTTACTGTAATACTGCTATCAGTATTAAATGGTTTATTATTAACTAAAAACTCTGTCATTACAACAGGCGGAATGTGATCATTATCTTTTAAACTGTTCGGGTGAAAGCAGTAAAAACCATTACCGGTATATCTTTGTCCTCCAACATATATTTTACCTTTCTTGTCTTTATATATCTTATACTGATAGTTGTCTTCAAAAGGGACACCTTCAGCAGATTTTAATAGTTTTGAATGAGCCGTTGTGTCTGATAATTGTTTGAAACGCATTATGCCCTTTTCTGTGGATAACCATAGATTACCATTGTTGTCTCCTTCGATAAAGTAAATAAAATTGGCATCCATTCCTTTTTCTGGATTAAAACTGGAAAAACAATCACTATTTGGATCAAGTCGGTTTAAGCCATTTGAAGTACCAATCCAAAGAATATCGTCCTTGTCAAAATAAATTGACCATATTACATCATCACTGATACTTGATATTTCTTCCGGATTATGTTTGAAATTAATCAGTGTCAAGGTTTTTCGATTCTCCGGAGTTAACAAATACAAACCTGAACCATTAGATCCAAACCATAAGTTACCAAAGCTATCTTCTGCGATGCATTTTATTTCCTTTGATCTTCCATATAGATCCGGAATCTTCAGGAAGGAAGAATCCAGTAAAACTTTCTTTTCCTGATAGTACAAGCCGTTAATTGCAGCTACCCATATGATTCCATAACTATCCTGATAAATGTCGTTTATCCTAATATAATCCCAATTAAGTTCAGTAGGCAATGTACAGTGGATAAAACGATCATTTTTTTGGTCGAACAGATCAAGCCCGAATGGAGTACCAACCCATATCATACTATCCCTATCTTCAAATAAAGAAAATACGAAATTCACGACTATCCCATCAAGATTGCTGAGATCATAATTAAATCTTTTAACAAGATTCATATGCTGATTATATTTTAACAAGCCTGCGTTAGCCGTTCCAACCCAAATATTTCCCTGAGAGTCCTCCAGGAAATCCGTAGCAGCATATAAATATGGTTTCTTTCCGAACGGGCCTATCTTATATTCTGTAAAGGGATTAATGCTCAAGTTATACCGGATTGCCCCAAATCTTGAAGATACCCAAAGTATTCCACTATCATCAAATAACACACTGATCATAGCTTCAAAAGACGGAACCCTTAAATCTTTGGGATCTTGATTAAGATAGGTGATCTTTTCTGTAGTCTTATCAAATTTACTTATGCCTGTAGCTGTGATAATCCAAAGAGAATTTCCATTATCAACGGGGTTATTATATAGTTCTCCAAGAAATTCACTAAAATTATTATTTGGAGGGCTGTTTTCATATTTGAAATAATTCACTTTATTTTCCCTGGAATCATACTTATACAGTCCTTCATACGATCCCATCCATAAAACTCCTTCTTTGTCTTCAAGAATGCAACTGATAAAATTATAATTCAGTTCATCGTCAGTTTTAACTATTGATTCAAAATTTGTAAAAGTTTTCATGTCTTTATTGAAAAGATATAAGCCCTGCAATGTTCCTATCCAAAATCTGCCGGCTTCATCCTCATACATTGATGATGTCATGTTTGCCTTAGAATCAAGTGTGTCTGAATTGACTCTGTAAATAGTAAAGGAGTCTGAAGATTTATTAAAATTTATTACTCCGGATATCCATTGAGAGGCCAACCAGACTTCCCCATTTTTGTCTTGCAGAGCCAAATGTATTCGATTGAAATCAAAATCAAAAAGATAGTCCGGTGATCTGGAAAACCGTGTAAAAGATTCTGTGCTGGGATTATAAATATTCAGTCCACTTGATCTTGTGCCAATCCACAAATTCCCATCATTATCTTCCAATAAAATTCTACCGATCATATTTCCGGAAATACTTGTGCTGTCATCAGGATCGTAACGGAAAATCTTGTAGTCAATACCATCCCACCTGTATAGGCCGGTTTCCGTACCAAACCACATAAATCCTTTGGAGTCCTTAAATACAGAATATGCTATTTTAGTAGGAAGGCCTGGTACAGTTTTAAAATTCACAATACTATATTCTTGCAATTGAGGATAAACAAAAGTAAATGAACTTATTAAAAAGATTGTTATCAGGGCAATTATTTTAACAAGTCTTTGCATAAAGATCATTGATCAAAGAATAAAATTACTTCAGGGATACACAATCCCGTTCTTAGGGTGTAAATATATGAAAAATTATTCAATCGTTAAATTCTTGATTGAAAGAATATGGAGTAATAATGGCAAAAGCAAGCCTGTCAGGTTGAGCCGGGGAAGTTGCAATGGCCAACCTGACAGGATGGGTGTTTTATGGATTTAGATACAAGCTTCTTTATTTATGCAGTAGAAGTTTTTTGGTTTCAGAAATTTCGTTCGTTTGTAATCTCAGGAAATATATACCTCCTTTACATCCTTCAGCGATCCAGGCGAACCGGTGCTCTCTGGTTTGCAGAAATCCTGAGTGCAAGGTTTTGATTATCTTTCCGGTGATGTCGCAAATTTCAAGATTTACAAAGCTGGCATCGGGAAGGGTGAGGTGGATAGTAGTAAAATTGATAAAAGGATTTGGATAGTTTTGCATTATAATCATTTCCTTTCTGCTCGATGTAAACGAATCATGGATACCAGTGGTAATGTCCCATTCATCTGCACCAATATCAATCCCTCCATTGTATGGACGGGGAGTTCCTTCATAATCAACCTCCGGGGCAAAATACCAGTTTCCTGTAAATTCCAGGGAATCAATACCGGCATCCACACATGGGCTGTCCTTATCAAGATGACATAAATCATCAATAAACAAAGGATTTTCATTCATATTGGAGTCTCCACTCCATGGCCCGTGAATGCCAGATTCATCCAGGTTTGAATAAGAAACATAGATCGGATCATCAAAAGTGTTGTTGTAGATGTCATTACCCTCATGAGATTCGTTCTCCCAGTAAAGATTATTAAAAGTGATCACCTCATCCCCGTTATCTCCTGTTACCCGGATAGCGCCTCCTGAAACATCTGCATAGTTACCTTTAAATGTATTGTTGATAATTTGAGGTCGAGTCTCACCCGGGTTGACCTGGTTTTGAAACATGCCAATCCCCCCACCTATATATGCCACATTCTCAATAAATACATTGTTTGTTAATTGAATGTTGTAGGAATTACGTTCAAAGAATCCTGCACCATGTTTACTCTCGTTATACATGAAAATATTCCCGTCAACTATGACCTTTCCTTCATAAGCATCGCGAATACCTATCCCTCCTCCTGCACTTGCAGCATCCGGATAATTTGGGCCAATATTACCTGAAAACAGATTATTGCAAATTAATATTTGATCGGTAGTAAATGCACACAATAGCCCGGCACCCCAGGATTTTTCATCGGTATTATTTTTATTATTTTGGATGATATTATTGGTAACAGTAGCGCTTGCATAATAAATAATTATTCCTCCTCCCCATGTTTTCTCACATTCGAGTTTATTATCTTTTATGGTATTATTGTCAATTAATATGGATATTGTGGTTCCGGGTAATTGCTGTACTTCTATACCACCACCTTCTGCAATTTCTCCGGCATTATAACAATAGTTTTGTTCTATGATATTGTTCCTGATAATGGCATTTATTGTTGTATATATCCCTCCGCCAAAAGAGGACTCAGCATTGGCAATTGTTGAATTGTTACAAATAACGTTATCTTCAATTGTAACCCAATAATTGCCTGTGTCCATAACCGAGCTTATACCTGCTCCTCCACATCTTAAGGAGGCATCGGATAAGTGATTTTCCCTAATCCTGTTATTGGAAATTGTTACCCCTGAATTACATAAGTATATTCCACCTCCTAATTTTGCATACCCAATATTATTAAAAGTCCCCTTACCACCCTGGATTGTAACCCCCTTTATCATAGAACTGGTATCTTCACCAGAACAAAATGTTACAACAGCAGAACTATCAGGATTGGTAAACTGACTGCCATCAATGATGGTGTTTTCAATATGGGTTTGATTACTATCCAGAATGAAATGACTGGCGACAGTAATGGCCTTACCGAGAAAATTGATGTTTTCGTAATAAGTTCCTTCAGCAACAAGTATGGTATCACCTTCATTTGATGCATTGATTCCTGCCTGAATAGTTGGCTGGTCAGCAGGGATATTGATAATTTGTGCGTTTAGTGTTACACAAAATCCTGCCAGAATTGTAATGATTGAAATTGTTTTCATAATTTTGTTCTCCTGCTTTAGTTAAAAAAAAGTTTACTTTAATTATTATCAATTATTTCAATTTATTGATGGTGTAAAATTAATTGCGTTAAAAGAAAAATGCTAACAGATTTCTGACATTCTTTAGCATATATGTAACATCGAAAATGATAATACCAAATTTCTTTGCTGTTATAAGCAGAAAATGTCAGAATAATTTAGAAAATTGAATTTTAGGATTTAGTTTTTGTTGTATTATATTCAGAGGGCAATACTCCAAATTGCTTCTTGAAACACTTTGAAAAATAGGATAGATTATTGAAACCAACATCAAAGGTGATTTCCGAAACTGTTCCGGTTTTATTTTTAATAAGTTCTGCGGCTTTATTTAATCTCAAATGCCGGATAAAATTACCAGGTGTATAACCGCTCAATCCCATTAGCTTACGATGTACCTGCATGCGACTTAAAGCCATCGCCGAACTCAGCATTTCAACGTCAAAATCAGGATCTGAAAGATATTTTTGAATTATCAGTATAATTCTTTGCATGAATTTCTGATCCATAGGAGTTATATCTTCAGTTTCTTTTTCAAAAAAATGTTCTAAACCCATTTTTCTGATCTTCTTCATAAATCGATCCTGTAATCTCCTTCGTTGCACAATCAGGTTTTTGACCCTTGTTTGTAATTCTACAGGGTCGAAAGGTTTGGTAATGAAATCATCGGCTCCGGTTTCCAACCCTTCGATCCTGCTTTCCATCGAAGCACGAGCCGTTAACAAAACAACAGGAATATGGCTGGTACGTTCGTCGGTTTTTAGCTTTTCGCACAATTCATATCCATCCATTTTAGGCATCATTACATCGCTGATAATCAGATCAGGTATTTTTTCGATAGCTTTTTTCATGCCCATTTCACCATCAATAGCTTCTGATATTCTGTAATCATCTGCCAGGTAAGAGCGAATATAAGCACGCAGATCATCATTGTCCTCTACTATCAAAAGCAATGGCCTTGTATCTTCTTTCTCATCATCAATGAGTATCTCCTTAGTTTCAGATTCGGTGAATTGAATTATGTGCTCCACAGGTTCTAACATTTCATCAGGTTCGGCCGAATTAACAATTTCCTCAGGTTTCAAGTATTCTTTCCCAAGAGGTAGAAAAACAGTAAATAGTGTTCCTTCTCCCAACTGACTATCAACAGTGATTTTCCCATGATGTAATTCAACCAGTTCTTTAGTTAACGCCAGTCCTATTCCGCTTCCTTCCTGATCTTTTGTGTAAGAATCGTCTGCCTGATAGAAGCGGTCGAAAATGTGTGTGAGTTTGTCGGGTGGAATGCTGGGACCGGTGTCGGATATTTTTATTTCGACAAAATCAGTTGCAGCGCTACCGTTACAGCTAACTGCTACTTCTATCAACCCCCCTACTCCCGTAAACTTAAAAGCATTCGATAAAAGGTTGAAAAGGATTTTCTCAATTTTATCTTTATCAACAAATACTGGAATATTTTCTTCAGTTGATTTGAAATTAAGAGCAATTTTCTTTTGTTTGGCTAATGATTCAAACGACTGAATATAGCCATTAATCAAAGCAACAATGTTTTCTTCCCTGGCCTGTAATTTCATTTTACCTGATTCCAATTTTGACAAGTTCAATAGTTGATTAATCAGGTTTTGCAATCGATGTGCATTTCGTTGCATGATGTTTAGGTCTTGTTTTGTTTTATCATCTTTCGATAGAGAAATTAAACTTTGTAATGGCCCGAGTATTAATGTTAATGGGGTACGAAACTCATGTGAGATATTGGCAAAGAATCGCGATTTAAGCCGGTCGAGTTCCTCCAGCTTTTCGGTTTGAACGTGCTCCAGCTCCAGTTCATTCAACAATCTTTGTCGCTTCAAATAAAACCGGATGATAAAATACAAAACAGATCCAATAAACAATACATATAATGAATAAGCCCACCAGGTTTTCCATGGCGGCGGTAAAATTGTTATTGAAAGACTGGTACCCTCTTGATTCCAGTAACCATCGTTATTAGAACCTTTTGCATGGAAAATATAATTGCCGGGAGGAACTCCGGTATAATTTGCAAGGCGACGGTTGCCGGAATAGATCCAGTCATTTTCCAATCCTTCAAGGTAGTAGGCATACCGGTTTTTATCAGGATTGGTATAATCCAGGGCGGAAAATTCAAAGGTGAAAAAATTTTCTTTGTAATTGAGCTTGATGTGTTTTTTAACACTGATGTTGCTGTCAGGAGTAACCGGCTTGTTTCTAACCTGAAATTCTGTAATTACAAGCTGAGGAATATGTTGATTATCCTCAATGCTATCCGGATAAAAACTAATATAACCCAATCCGGATGTTTCAGGTGCCCCAATAAACATCTTACCATCTTTACCCCGTGATATTCTCTGGAGGTATATTTTATTGAAGGGCAGGAACTGCTTAACCATGAAATTATTATTAGCTATATCATCTGCTGTAGGTGTTTTAAATCGCAATAATCCAATTTGTGTAGTCAGCCACAGGTTGCCTTTATTATCTTCTGTAATACCACCAATAAAGTTTGAGGCTTCATTCATATCAAATAATATATTTTTGAAATTGCCCGTATTCCTGTCAAACCTGTTTAGTCCATAACGTGTTCCAAACCAGAGTGTACTATTCCGGTCTTCATAAACCGACATAACATTATTGTTGCTTAAACTGTTGGTATCACCCGGATTGTGTGCGTAATGTATAAAAGTATCCGTTCCCTTCAACTCCGGTGGTTGACAAAATATTCCGAATGCATTCACACATATCCACAAATTTCCTGACCTGTCCTCAATGATACTCCTGGCAGGACGGGTCATGGGGGGATCGGAAATAGGTACGAAAGAAAAGTTAGTAAACAGTTTATTATCTTTTTTTCTACGAAAAACCCCATATTGTGTACCTACCCAAATTGAACCATCCGAATCTTTACAAAGGTCAAACACAAAACTTGATTTGAGAGGCCTGTCTGTTAATTTGCAATACACAAACTCATCCTTTTCCCTGTCAAGATAATAAACTCCTGTTTTATTGTCGCCTGCCCAGATATTTCCTTCGGAATCTTCAATAATATCTTTAACTGTACCGGATATTTTATACCCTTCCTCATTCAATTTTAAATTGTTATACCAGTGGATTTCATTCATTGCGCTGTCGAAATGAATGACACCTTCATCACCTGTTCCAATCCAAAAATCACCATTTCTATCTTCCAGAAACGCTTTCGCACCGCAACTGTATTTTTCAGCAAAATCACAATGTTCTTCAAATCGGGTTGATTCTTTGTCAAGGATACTTAAACCATAGGCGGTTGATATCCATAACATTCCGGTTCCATCCTTAAACAGATGATTCACAGAGGTACCAACAATGCTTTTAGGGTCTGCAGGATCAGGCATAATACGAATACCCTCATTGGCAGGCCAGTTTACCTTCCCTAATCCATTTGAAGCAATCCAGAGGATATGGCCTTCATTCATGGGCTCGACCAATATATCGCGTGCAACAGATTTAAAAAACTGTTTTTCGCCTCCCATTATCGGTCTTAAAACAGCAGGTTCAGTTGTTTCCCTGGCATATTTAAGAATGGCCTTTGGTGTAACAAACCACATATTCCCCTGCTCATCTTCACACATCGCCCGATATTCCGGCATAAAATTGTCGGGTAATGGAGTTTGAGGTTCGATACATGTAAATTCTCCGGTTTCCCTGTTAAATTGATACAATCCTTTATCGGTTCCGATCCAGAATATTCCGGATTGATCTTCGTACATCGAGCGAACATTATTTACCGAAGTGTCAACAGGAAATAGTTTGTAATTTTTAAATTCATCAGTAATGGGATCGTATTTATTAAATCCACCGTCAAATGTAGTTCCTACCCATAAAACACCATCTTTATCTACCAATAAACAAGAAATACCAATACTGCTTATACTGCCTGGCTTATCCGGATGGGGAATGTACCTGGTAAATTTTTCAGTAACAGGATCAAATTTATTAAGTCCAAACATGGTGCCTACCCATAAGTTGCCAGCTTTATCCTCAATCATAATCCGGATATTGCTATGGATAAGGGAATTTGAGTCAACCGGATCATACTGGTAAACTTTAATCTTGTAACCATCGTAGCGGCATAATCCTGCATTAGTCCCTATCCAGATAAATCCTTTTGAATCTTTCAAAACTCTCCAGACATAATTGGAAGGAAGCCCATCTTCAGTGGTTAGATGCCTGAATTTGTATTGTTCGGTTTGGGGATGAATAAATACAAATGGAAAGATTATTAATAAAATTAAACAGGATATTTTATTAGAGCCTTTCATAAGGTTTACCTATAAATCTCTGATTAATCACAAAAAATGATTGATCGGCGATTATGATTTTAAGGTGTAAATATATGAAAAATTATTCAATCGTTAAATTCTTGATTGAAAGAATATGGGGTAATATTGGCAAAAGTAAGCCTGTCAGGTTGAGCCGGGGAAATTGCAATAGTAAACCTGACAGGATGGGTATTTTATGGATTTAGATACAAGCTTCTTTATTTAAGCAGTAAAAGCTTTTTGGTTTCAGAAATTTCGTTTGTTTGTAATCTCAGGAAATAAATTCCAACTTGTAATTCTTCTGTATTCCAGTTAATTTTATGATCACCTTTTTGAAGCTTTTTTGAAAGAATTGTTTCAATTCGTTTCCCTGAAATATCATAAATTGATAGAATTACCAATTCTGATTCAGGTATGGAAAATTCGATTGTAGTTTGATTTGAGAATGGGTTGGGATAATTTTGTAAAATCGCTTTGGAATTTGGAATATTTATTGTTGGAATTTCTGCTGTTCCACCGTTATCAGTATGTAGTATGGTTCCATTTTCTCCCACAGCCCAACCACTTGCAGAATTTTCAAAGAATACACCATGTAAATGATAATCTGTTACAAGGTCTTGCCATTCCCAGGACATTCCTCCATCAGAAGTATGGACTAAAACTCCATGACTAAACAAGTCCCCAAAACTACCTGCCGCCCAGCCATTGTTAACATCATAAAAATATACACTTTCTAATGTGAAATTCAACCCTCCGTAAATATTTACAGCTTTCTTCTCCCAAAAAGCACCACCATTTGAAGTGTATAAAGCGCTATCACCATTACCAACAGCCCACCCATGATTTAAATCTATGAAAAATACATCTCTTAACCAATCTCCATCATTTCCACCAAAATATTGCAATTCCCAATCAATCCCTCCACTGTTAGTATGCAGGATTGTAGCATCAAACCCAACGGCCCATCCATTTTGCTGATCAACAAAAAAAACATCTTCTAATACTACATCAGTTCCACTTGTTTGAGGGTTCCAATTGATACCATTAGAAGTATATAGGATAGTACCATTATTGCCTACTGCCCAACCTTTGTCTAAATATGGAAAGCAGATACCAAACAGGTGATCATTTGTTCCACTGGATTGAACTCCCCAATTGCCACCTCCATTATCCGTATGCAGAATAATCCCACTATTTCCAACTACCCATCCCATATCACTATTAGGAAAAGAAACACTGTTTAAGGAATGGTCCGTTCCACTGGTTTGAGCCACCCAGTTACTTCCTCCATCACTCGTCGTTACAATAGTACCTTGGGAACCCACAGCCCAACCGATATTTGAAACTGGAAAACAAATATCAAACAAATAATTAATTGTAGCATGTCTGGATTTTGCCAGCCAATTCTCTCCCCCATTGGTTGTGTAAAGAATAACGCCATTTTTACCCACTACCCAACCATTGTCCATGTTTGTAAACCACACACTTTGTAATATTTTTGTAGTTCCACTAAACTGCACTTCCCAATTGTTACCACCATTATTGGTCCGGATAATGATACCTGAATCACCCACAGCCCATCCATTGTTTGGACCTGTAAAATAGACATCTATGAGATAGTTGCTTATTTCATTTGATTGTTCCACCCACGTTTCACCTCCATCGGATGTGTAAAGAATGGTACCAAAACTATTTTGATTGTAATAATATCCTCCAACTACCCAACCATTATTTAGATCAGTAAAGTAAACACTCAAAAGTGCGTGGCTAATTCCACTTGATTGATTTTCCCAGTTTGTACCACCGTCAGATGTATGTAAAATAGTACCGCCATTCCCAACTGCCCATCCGTTTAGCTGATCTATAAAAAAGATATTATTCACATACGAACCAATGTATTGAATTTCCCAGTTTTCACCACCATCAGTTGTATTCAGGATACTATTAATTTCTCCATCAGCAGTCCATCCGTTTACCAAGTCCGTGAAAATCACATTTGAGAAACCATCTTCACCTCCGTTTGTCTGGCTTTCCCAGTTTACACCTCCATCTGATGTATAATAAATATTATTGAAACTCATGATTTTTGCAGTTGATACCCAACCATGGTTTAAATCGACAAAGCAAACACTATTTATATCGGACCCGGTAATTCCATTAACCAGATACTGCCAGGTTTCACCACCATTTGTTGTTTTCAGGATAGTCCCGGATTCCCCGACTGTCCATCCTATATTTTCATTATAAAAGGTTATATCATCAAGAGTATGTCCTTGTGGATAAGGATTTTGCCAATACCATTGTGAGAAAGAAAAAAATGTTAAAAGGAAAAATAGTAAAGTGAAGAGTAATTTGATTTTTTTCATTGGTTTATTATTTTTGTGATTTGTTATTTTATAATCAAAACTTTATGAACTTTTGCATCGTTTTTTGTTTTTAAACGAATGAAATACACGCCACCGTCGAGTCCTCCGGCATTCCAGTTGATTTTATGATTTCCTTTTTTTAAATACCCTGTGAATAATGTCACAACTGTTTTCCCGGTGATATCAGAAATTTCAAGATTTACAAAGCTGGCATCCGGTAGGGTGAATTCAATGGTAGTACTGTTTGAAAATGGATTAGGGTAACTTTTTATTCCATCCTTTAAGTAAACTTCTGAAGGTTTATTTATGCCATTTTGGAGGCCGTCAATCCAGTCAACCGCCGTCTGCTCAACCGCATCAATTCCTTGTGCAACATCGTCCGGATTATGCCATACCTGTTCATCCACTTCAAATTCATCGTGGGTCAGGTAATTTTCAGGGTCATTAACCAGGTAAGCGTCATACTTTGCATAACGACAATACCAGCCTGCAGTACCTACATTTAATTCTATAGGCGCATTAAAAGCAGTTGTGGTGGATTTGCCAAAAAACCTTGCTTTGGGATGGAATTTCATACGTAAAGCAACCTGATCGCCTGAACTTACTGCTCCGGGACCGGTTAGTACTGCTATAGGTTTATCATAAAATGTTGAAGTATCCCCATGTATAACATAAGCCGAGGGTGGACCACCGGAAAAAGGTACCATTGAAAAGTGATTGTCAGGGTCTGATCTCCAAGCCATACCAACTGTTGTATCAGTAGTATTAAAAAGTAAGCTTAATCCGGGATCACTCAGAAACATATTTCCACCATAATTCATTCGAAAATCAATGATCAATCCGGAGGTTTCATAATTGTTCATTATGTCATAAATCGCATTATAAAATTCATTTTCAGCCTCCCAAAACCAGCCCCATCCATAAATGTATGCGATTTGAGTACCCTCAATTATTCCATAACTAAACAATTGTTGGTTGTTATAGTCAGGCATTGGTACACCGGGGATTTCCATCTGCTCTGTGCATAAAAGGAGGGTATCCAACTTTGTCAGAGGTGTAGTTGGTAAATGAATAATATTTCCCGAATTATATTTTATTATATCAATTGTATCAAAAAGATGCCAGTTTAATCCAGCGCTTATGAGCCATGAATGGAGGTAGGAACTTTCGGAGCATCCCCAATACCAGCCATGTACCGGCAACTGTGCAGTTAATAGTTCCTGGTAAAGTATTTTCCACGGCAAACCATCGTAGCCTAAAACAATATCACCGGGAACTAATCCAAGGGGATGATCGGCAATGGCTTTATAAACAAGCAGAGAACTGTCAGGAAGTGGTGTTACACCTGCACCAAAATGCCCGTTGTTGCCCCAGCCACCTACCCAAAGCAAAGGAATCCCAGGTTCGGAAGCTGTATAAACGCAAACATCTCTGTCTTCACAATTTGTATGAGATTCTTTTAATGCTATCGCCAGATGATTCATGATGGCTGCGAATCGTCCCCTGCTTACCGTATCTTTTATCTCGTCCCAATAGATTGTCTTCAGAGATTCCCAATCAACAATCAAATCCTGAAAACATGCAAAATACCAATCAATGTTTTTCCAGAACAGGTCAAATATTGCTAATTTAGATGCAACTGGTAATCCCGGCCCCCACGCTGAATCAATGGCTGCAGCCCAATCATTTTTGGAATAGTGTCCGGGCTTTTTCTTAATGTGATCAGCCTGAAAAGTTTGCTCCAAAAACTGTTTCTTAAAAAAGTAGGGTGCAGTTTCAAGTGTCTCCTGTGATAATTCCTGCCCTTGTAAAGGCTGAAAAATCACCATAGTAATAATTAGAATCGCTGATAATTTAATTTTTGTTTTCATGTTTGAATTTTTATATTTGTTAAAATATTTCGAGCAGGTAAAATTAGTCAGCCGGAGGGCAAAATGCTAACGCTAATATCCCAAAATGTAACTGCTATGTAACATATACCTGTAAAACAGAGAATGTGGCAATAAGAATTATTATTTGAACATGTTTTATTAAGTGAAATTTTTTTAATTTTGTAGAAAACCTTACAATGGAAAATTTGAGTATTAAATCGGATGTAATTGCTTTGGTTGAAAAGGTGAGTGATTTACAGGTTCTCGAAGCAATAAGAGTTTTATTAACCAATAAAGTTGATGACCAGGATTTTTGGGACACCCTTCCTGATTTTCAGAAGAAATCTATCGAAAGAGGATTGGAACAGGCAGCAAAAGGAGAAACCAGGCCGCATGAAGAGGTGATGAAAAAATATGAGAAATGGGTTTAAAAGTAAGGTGGACACCGGAAGCAGAAAAGACCTTCGATGCCATTATCGAATACCTTGAAAATTGTTGGACTGAACGAGAAATAGTAAATTTTGTAACAAAAGCAAATCTACTCATCCTTAAAATAGCAAAGCATCCAAAGATGTTCAGGTCATCATCAAAGAAAAACATCAGAGTTGGATTCATAACGAAACAAACAAGCCTTTTTTACCAAATTATTGATGCCGAAAATGTTATTCTAATCCTATCTTTTTGGGATAACAGACAAGACCCTAAGAAAAATAAAAATTGGTAATAATCCTTGATATTGTGATTCGCACAATTTCTACTCTCTGCATACTTGTAGCACACCATTTGTAGATTTGTTTTATCGGTTAATTCGATCCGTACTCAGAAGGTAAAACCCCGAACTGCTCATGGAAACTTTTGGCAAAATAGGAGAGGCTGCTAAAACCTACCTCGAAGGCAATTTGTGTAATGGTTCCGGTTTTATGTGAAATAAGTTCTGCGGCTTTATTTAATCTGATTGATCTGATAAAGCCGGTTGCGGATTGGTTGGTAATGGCCTTCAGTTTTCTATAGAGTTGCATACGGCTCATGGCTATTTTTTCACAGAAAATTTCTGTATTGAAATCTTCATCCGACAGGTGTTGCTCAACAATTTCTAAAGCTTTTTTTAAAAATTTTTGATCTGCAGAGTTTATACCTGCATTATCGATTTGAAGGAAACTACCAGCACCAACCAGATTTAAATTCTTTATAAAACTTTCTCTAAGCTTTTGCCGTTGTTCAATAAGGTTTTTAATACGAATTAGAAGTTCATCGGCATCGAAAGGTTTGGTGATAAAATCATCGGCACCGGTTTCCAGCCCTTCTATTCTGCTTTCAGATGAAGCACGGGCTGTTAGAAGAATTACCGGAATATGGCTTGTTCTTTCATCGGTTTTTAGCTTTTCACACAATTCATAGCCATCCATTTTCGGCATCATCACATCGCTGATGATAAGATCGGGTATTTTTTCTGTTGCTTTATTAAATCCTTCTTTGCCATCCCTTGCTTCTGAAATATAGTAAAACGGATCAAGATATCCTCTCATATATGTTCGCAAATCTGCATTATCATCCACAATCAGTAAATAAGGTTTATCTTCTTTCCCATCAACTTCATCCTGACTTAGATTATTTTCCGTTGTTAAATCATCTTCTAAAAATTCCAGTTCCGGAATGTGTTCGGAAAATTCTTCTCTTTTTATTTGTATGGTAGCTTCTTCAACTATTTCGTCTGGTTTAAAGTGTTCTTTACCCTTTGGCAGGAATATATAAAAAGTTGTTCCTTTTCCAATCTGACTATCAACCATAATTTCCCCATGTTGAATTTCAACAAGCTCTTTGGTTAGTGCCAGTCCTATGCCGGTACCTTCCCGGTCTTTGGTGTAGGAATCATCGGCCTGATAAAAACGGTCGAAAATGTGTTGAAGTTTTTCGGGCGGGATGCCGGGGCCGGTGTCGGAGACAGAGAGCCTTACCCATGGGCCTGCGGGGTCGGAAGTCGGAAGCCCATACGGGCTTGCTTCGCTTCTCCGGAAGTCAGAAGTCGTTTTACTTTGAATTGCCGACTGTTGACTGCCAACTGTTGACTGCTTACTTCCGGCTTCGGACTTCCGACTTCGGACTGCCACCTCAATCCTCCCACCTTCACCAGTAAATTTAAACGCATTCGATAAAAGATTATAAAGTATTTTTTCAATTTTATCCTGATCAACAAACAGCTTGATATCCTTTTCATCGGAATTAAAAATCAAATCAACATTCTTTTGTTTGGCTAAAGATTCAAACGACTGTACATAGCCATTAACCAGAGCAACAATATTTTCTTCTCTGAGCTGTAATTTCATTTTTCCTGATTCCAGCTTGGACAGGTTCAATAACTGATTGATCAGATTTTGTAATCTATGGGCATTGCGACGCATCATATTCAGATCCTGTTCAGAATCCGTACCTGAGACTTTTGACCGTAATTTTGCAAGCGGGCCAAGGATAAGGGTTAATGGTGTACGAAATTCATGAGAGATGTTTGCAAAGAACCTTGATTTCATGGTGTCCAGTTCTTTTAGTTTTTCAGCTTCCACATGCTCAATTTCCAATTCTTGTTTCAGATGTTGACGCTTCAGGTCATATCTTCTCCAGATATAAATTAAACCGATTAGTATGATCCCATAAATCGTATAGGCCCACCAGGTTTTCCAGGGAGGTGGCAGAATTGTGATTGTTAGTGAAGCGCCATCTTCATTCCAATAACCATCATTGTTTGATCCTTTAACTCGGAAAACATAATTACCCGGCGCAACATTAGTGTAATTGACAAACCTCCTGTTTCCACAAAGGATCCAATCATCTTCCAGGCCCTCGAGATAATAGGCATATTGATTTTTTCCGGGATCGATGTAATCCAATGCCGCAAATTCAAACGAAAAAAAGTTTTGACTATATTTTAGTTTAATGTGATTTTTTGAGATATCGATTTTGTTCGGGTAAATATTCTCATCTTTAATCAAAAACTTTGTGATAACTATGGGTGGAATATCTTGATTATAATTTATGCTATCAGGGTAGAAATAATAAAATCCATCCTGTTTACCACCTCTTCCGGGCAAAAAGATTCTTCCATCACTACTGATAAAGAGATCAGAATAATTAAAAGCAGTGTAAGACAAACCATCTGAAATATCGAAAAGCTTTGGGGATTCATTCTCTGATGCCTGAGGGTTAAACCTCACAAGGCCTTTCATGGTGTTCAGCCAAAGTAACCCTTGTTTGTCTTCTGATATTGAAAATATCTTATTATTCCCAATTAGTTCATTTTCTTTCCCGACTTCATAAAATTCATTAGCAATGGGATTGAATTTAAACAAGCCTTCAGATGTACCGAGCCAGTAGAATCCGTTTTTGCATTGGATAACTCCATTTGGCCTACCCTGATAACTTTTATTTCCCAGGCCATCATGGTTAAATTTTATAAAGTCCATTGATTTTCTGTTTTCATCAGGGAGCCAGTACAAACCTTCAGATGAACTTATCCATAGGCCATTATTGCGGTCTAAGTATAAATCATTTATAAATGCCCGGGAAAGTACTTCGTCATCAGTAAACCTAATGAATAATGAGTCGTAATTCTTGTTATCAAACCAATATAAACCGAAGTTCGTACCAAACCAGACCATACCCTGATGGCCTTCAATAATTGCCTGAATTCCTTTAGGCTCCGGATGATTATTTAAAGTGTCGCAAGGAACTTTTGTGAAAGATTCTTTCTCTTTATCAAACAGATAAATACCAGGAAATGGACGGCTCATTCCAATCCACATAAATTCTTTTGAATCTTCCAAAATCTCAAAAACACTGTAATTTGGATGGAAATTACCATTGGGGAGTTGAAAGCGATAACGTTTAATATGGTTTAAGTCCTTATCAAATTTCAGTAAGCCGGCATTAGGATATCCGATCCAATAATTTCCTTCTTTACCCTCATAAAACGTAATAGCTGAATGCCTGAATTTTCCCATCGGTTTCGTATATTGAATGAAAGGATTTGTGCTGAGGTTAAGTATGTCAACCCCATCAGCAGTTGCCAGCCACAGCATACCATTCTCATCCATTAAAAGAGAATTGATTTGGCAATTTATTATACTTTCTTTGTCATCAGGATTGCTGTAGATATGGGTAAACCGTTTCGATTTAAAATCATATTTGTTTAACCCCCAATGGGTAGCAATCCATAATTGTTCGGTTTTTATGTTACTGTTTTTTGCAATATCCGTAATAAAATAATTCGTTGGATACTTCGGCCTATCACTTTGTACTCCTATCCATTCCTGTTTCCCATTAAAAATATTAAATATTAAGAAATCGGTTCCAACCCAGAGGATATGATTGTGATCTTCAATAATTGTATTGATGATTTTAGCATCACTTAAAATGAATTTCATTGATGGCATTAAATCAATGTGTTTAAAATCACGTGTTTCAAGGTGAAATTGAAACAAACCATCATTAGTCCCAATCCAGATAATTCCTGCTGTATCGCGATAAATTTCGTTTATCTGGTCTGTTTTACTTTTTGGTGTGTCAGGATTCTGTTTAAACACTTTGAATGTTTCGTTGGATGGATCAAATATATTTAGTCCGTTTTGAGTGCCTAACCAAATCAATCCGAATGAGTCTTTGTAAATAACATTCACCTGGTTGTGGCTGATACTCATCGAATCCACCGGATTGTGTTTGTAATGGATAAATTGTTCAGTTTCAAAATCAAATACATTTAAACCACCAGATGTTCCTATTAATAAACCACCGTCATCCTCTATTATAGTTCTTATGGAATTATTGGAAATTGATGTTGAATCATCCAGTTTGTTGTGATAGGCTTTTATGTTGTATCCATCAAAACGATCAAGTCCAGCAGTTGTACCAAACCACATATAACCCCGTGAGTCTTTAGTAATGCATCTAACAAAATTAGAAGATAATCCATCTTTTGGTGTGATATGCCGGAACTTGTATTGTTTAGTTTGGGGATAAATAAATACAAATGGAAAGATCATCAATAAAATTAAACAGGATATTTTATTACAGCCTTTCATAAGATTAATCTGTAAATCTCTTACCAATCACAAATGATGATTGATCGACGATTATGATTTTAAGGTGTAAATATATGAAAAATAATTTAATCGTTAAATTCTTGATTGAAAGAATATGGAGTAATAATGGCAAAAGCAAGCCTGTCAGGTTGAACCGGGGAAATTGCAATGGTCAACCTGACATGATGGGTGTTTTATGGATTTAGATACAAGCTTCTTTATTTAAGCAGTAAAAGTTTTTTGGTTTCAGAAATTCCGTTCGCTTCCAACTTCAGCAAATACAACCCACCTTTAAAACCCTTTGCATCCCACACAAAACCATGCTTCCCAGCCGGCAAAAACCCTGATTTCAAAGTTTTGATTATCTTTCCGGTGATATCGCAAATTTCAAGATTTACAATGCTGGCATTGGGCAGGGTGAGGTGGATGGTGGTTTGGTGGGAAAAGGGATTAGGCGAAAGTGTTAGTTTGGTTTGAGCATTTATTACATCTATGCCCTGGAAACATGCATCTTCAACATCCTCCCGGCTGTTGCAACCGGGAGCATTATCATGAATTTCTATACTACCACTTGGGTTTGCAAGGTAATCACATACGCTCTGGACTTCGCAAGTTGATAAGAGATTGTTGGAATAAATCGAAACATTATCAATTGATGTTGCCTCAATATTTCCCAAACCTGATAAACCAGTTAGAGAAGCATTGGCTAAAATCTTAAGATCTCCTCCAATGATGGTTACATTTTCTAAACTGGCAAGACTATACAATAACTCATTATTAGCAATCCTGAGCTCTCCTCCGATGAAACTAATATTCTCCAATCCCATCAAATTTTCTAAAGCATAGCCGGAAACAATTTCAACATTACCCCCTATTGAATCAACATTGACAAGACCTGACAAACTGGACAGGATATCATTGTTCCAAATTTCAAGGTATCCGCCAATTGATGTCAAATTATTCAACTCATCTAGGCTTGTCAGGGCATCATTAAACCTGATTCCCAAACCTCCTCCAATGGAAGTTAAATTGTTGAGTCCGGTAAGGCTGGTAAGTGCATCACCATGCCGGATATCAATAGTACCTCCAACAGTTGTAAGGTTACCTAAACCGCTCAGGCTGGGCAGGGCATAACAATAATTTATATTAAGATCTCCCCCTATAAGTGTTAAATTCTCAAGCCCGGTAAGGCTTGTCAAATTATAATTAGCATAGAGCGACAACAATCCTGTTACAGATGTTACAGTATCCAAACCGACAAGGTTAGTGAGTGAATCATTATATTTGATAGCAAGATTTCCCCCAATGTATGTAATATTGTTCAAACCATCCAGGTTGGTGATATTTTCTCCTTCAATATGAGTAATGCCTGCTAATTCAGTACAGTTTGAGTAATTGACCTGGAAACTGTCAATTTCTTCCTGGTTGAAGAAATAATAATTTCCGTAAGGTAAACATGATAATGTAAATCCACAAGCCATAGCTATTTTAGGTGGACTGTTGCAACCATTTGAATTATCATGTATTTCTACAATACCATTCGGGTTGGACAGGTAATTGCAAACGCTTTGAACATCACATATAGTCAATGAGCTATTTCCTGCAATTGTTAAATTGCCGATTGAATTAGGATCAACAGTCTCCAATCCTGTTAAACTTATTAGATTATCATTTTCGGTAATTGTTATGTCTCCACCAATTGATATCACACTTTCCAAACCTTCTAAACTGGTCAAAGACCAATTATCATTAATCCAGATATCTCCACCAATAGATGTCAAATTTTCTAGTGCATTTAAACTGGTCAGGCCATTGTGATCTATATACAAATCTTCTGCAATGGAGGTTAAATTGTTCAGGCCGGATAAATCGGGTAAAATTTCGTTACCTGTAATTGTTAAATATTCCGCTATGGATGTAATACCCTCTAAAGCTTCCAAACTATTTATTCCAAAATTATTCTCAATTAATATGCTCTTCCCGATAGAAGTCACATTGTTCAATCCCGTTAAACTTGTTAGTGAAGTATTAATAATATTAAAGTCTCCTCCAATAGAAGTAAGATTATTTAATTCTTCCAAACCATCTAAAAATCCGTTCTTAATGCACAATCCCCCGTTTATGACAGTTACATTATTCAATCCGGTAAGATTAAGCAAGCTACTACCGCCATAATAGGAGCAACCGATCAATAAATCTCCGTTTATTAAAGTAAGGCCTTCAAGACCTGATAAATTAGTCAATCCATTTTTATTTATTGATAGATTTCCCCCTAATGAAACCAGACTACTCAGCCCTTCAATACTTTGAAGGTTATAATTCCAATGAATATTAAGACTTCCACCAATCGAAGCCAGATTCTCAAGTCCTGCCACACTGGTTAACTGTGAATTGCCCCAGGGCCCACCATATCCATACCTGCCAATTTGAAGTATTCCTCCAATCGTAGTCAGATTATTCAAACCCATAAAATTCACCAGTGAATCATTATCTACTATTTGAAAATTTCCTCCGATTGAGCTTAAGTTCTCAAGACCTGATAAATTTTTCAATAAAGGATTATTAATATTAGGATGAAACCATGAGGTATCTCCTATTAACAAACAACCATAAATGGATGTCAATACATTTAAGCCATTTAAATTGGTGATATCATCTCCAAATATTGTAACATCTCCCTCTATTTCTGTGCAATTTGGATAGTTGTTTTGAAAACTATCGATATGCGCCTGGTTTTCAAATATGATACCTTCAGGCAGGCAGGGTTGGGATAGTGAGTAAAGGGTGAATAGTGAACAGTGAATAGTTAAAAAAATAAGCGCTAATTTTTTCATGATGTCCTCCTTTTCTCCATGACTTATTGCATGGATATAATAAGATTTATTAATCAAACAAAGTTACATACAGAAAGGGGTGATATGCTAACAGGGATATGACATTCTTTAACAGAAATACGACATATGAAGGTGTATGTATTGAAAAAGTCCAGTTACTTGTATTGGATTTGGCGCTTTATTTAAGGATATTGAGACGGTAGCACCCCAAACTGTTCTTTAAAAGATTTAGCAAACCAGGAAAGATTATTGAACCCGACTTCAAAAGCTATTTCAGTAACATTCCCCGTTTTGTTGGCAAGCAATTCTGCTGCCCGGTTGAGTCGAATTGTGCGGATAAATTTGTTAGGGGAATTTCCGGTTATTGCTACCATTTTTCGCTGCAGTTGTCGCAAGCTTACAAACAACTCCGAACTTATGAGCTCCACATCTAAATCTGGACTGGAAATGTTGTTTAATACAATTTGCGTTGCTTTTTGAATGAATTGCTGGTCGATGGGTGTGAGATTGAGGGCCTCATTATCAAAAAAATGAATCACTCCTAACCTTTTAATATTCTTCATAAAACGATCCTGAAGTTTTTTCCTTTGAAGGATGAGATTATTAATCCTTGTGAGCAATTCATCAATATCAAAAGGTTTAGTAATAAAATCATCTGCCCCAGTCTCCAATCCTTCTATTTTATTTTCTTTACCGGCTCGAGCTGTAAGTAAGATAATCGGAATATGGCTGGTTCGTTCATCTGTTTTAAGTTTTTTACATAATTCAAATCCATCCATTTTTGGCATCATCACATCACTGATCACCAGGTCAGGAATTTTTTCAATGGATTTTTCAAAACCCATTTCTCCATCAATAGCCTCTGAGATTTGATATTTATTATTTAAATGCGAGCGAATATATGACCGCAGATCGTCATTATCCTCTACGATCAAAAGCAAAGGTTTAGTGTCTTTTACCCCATTATCATCAATAATTGTTTCTTCAGTATAATATTCAATTGATTGAGGCAAATCTTTTATTGGTTCTACCGATTCATTAACTTCAACACCATCAACAATTTCACCGGATTTCAAATGCTCTTTTCCTGTAGGCAGAAAAACAGTGAATGATGTTCCCTTTTCCAAAACATCTTCAACTGTTATAATTCCGTGATGCAATTCTACAAGTTCTTTTGTAAATGCCAGACCAATTCCCGTTCCTTCCTGGTCTTTGGTATAGGAATCATTTACTTGATAAAATCGGTCAAAGATGTGTTCAGTTTTGTCGGGCGGGATGCCCTGGCCAGTGTCGGAGACTTGAATTACAACCCCCTGGCCAGGGCAGTCGGTAGTCGGCAGTTGGCAGTCGGCAGTAACTTTACCATTGATAGCAAACTGGGGACCGAAGACTGGAGACTGAAGATTACCAACTGCAACTTCAATCCTCCCACCTTCACCCGTAAACTTAAACGCATTAGATAATAAATTGTAAAGGATTTTCTCAATTTTATCTTTATCAACGAATAATGGTATATTTTCTTCATTTGATTTGAAATTAAGATCAATTTTCTTTTGTTTAGCCAACGATTCAAACGACTGAATATAGCCATTAACCAGAGCAACAATGTTTTCTTCCCTGGCACGCAATTTCATTTTACCAGATTCCAATTTTGATAAATTCAATAATTGATTGATCAGGTTTTGCAAACGAAGAGCATTGCGCTGCATAATATTCAGATCTTGCATTTCTTTTTCATCTGACGCTTGTGAAAGTAATTTTTGCAGAGGCCCGAGTATAAGGGTTAAAGGTGTACGGAATTCATGGGATATATTTGCGAAGAATCGGGACTTCATGGTGTCCAGTTCTTTCAGTTTTTCTGCTTCCACTTGCTCTATTTCCAAATCCTTTTTTAACCGCTGGCGTTTCAAGTCATATTTTCGCCAAGCAATTATCAATCCAATCATAAATAATCCATAAATCGTATAAGCCCACCAGGTTTTCCACGGAGGAGGAAGTACTCTGATCATAATACTGGTATCTTTTTCATTCCAATAACCATCGCTATTTGATCCTTTTACTCTGAAGATATATGATCCCGGAGGTAGTTTTGTATACCTTGCCTGTCTTTTGTTACCTGAATATGTCCAATCATTGTCAAATCCTTCTAACATGTAAGCGTATTCGTTTTTGGTGGGATCAAAATAATCCAGTGCAACGAATTCGAAAGAGAAAAAATTCTGATTATATTTCAGAAGGATTTGTTTTTTGAATTGCAAACTTGAATCTGATTTAAGTTCCTTGTTGTGAACCAGAATTTGGGTAATGGCCACAGTAGGAAGCTGACAGTTTTCATAAAGACTATCGGGGTGAAAACGGTAATATCCTTTTCCTTTATTATGGGAACTGCCAAAAATAAGCTCACCCGATTTTGCTTTACACATACTGTAATATACGAAATCTTCCGGCTGAAGAATCTGCTTGAAATTATTCCCTGTTTTGTAGTTCTTTTTGTTCAAATCAGGATTATATCTTACAAGGCCTCTCTCAGTTCCCAGCCAGAGAAATCCCTTTTCATCACTGGTAATATCATAAATATAATTTGTCCCCGGATCGGCAGAGTTGATAAATTGTTCAAAACGGCCTTCATCCCTGATGTATTTGTTTAATCCATTTTCTGTGCCTATCCACAAGTTATTAAACTTGTCTTCGTGCACACACCATACAATATTATTACTTAAACTCTGCCTATTCCCCGGTTCATGTTTGTATTTTTCAAATTTGTTGGTTCCCCTCAATTCAGGCGGCTGACGGTATAATCCAAATTGGCCAAAAGCAGTGCCGATCCACAAATTCTGTTTATGGTCTTCATTGATACAAAGGATACGGGCATTGTGCAATCCGGGCCAGGTTGTATCCTGATAAAATTGTGTAATCGGTTTATCTCCTTTTTTATGATGAAACAGTCCATGACTAGTTCCGATCCATAATATACCCTGAGAGTCCTCGAAAATTGAATAAACCCAAACTTGTCCGGATACCGGTAATCGACATTGGTATGGTATTTCCAAATCATGTTCGAATAGAAAAATTCCATTAAACCTTGTTCCAATCCATAGGTTGTCATCACTGTCTTCATATAAATATTGGAATCCACCTTTAAAGACTTTTCCTTTATCAGTTACAGGAAAAGAATGATATGTTTTAATCAAATTCATACTTTCGTCATAACGCAAAAGATACTGGTTTTCTGTTCCTATCCATAAATGTCCATTATGGTCTTCCAGAAAACAGTTTGGATATTGAAATTCTTCTTTAAATTCAGGCAGAGTATAACTTCGGATTTGTCCGGGATTCAGAATATTGACTCCCAAGCAGCCAGGTATCCAGAGGATACCCGATTCATCACAAAAGAATGATAAGGACGCACCCAGTACACCGGTTTTATCCATCGGATAATGATTTATTTCGGTTAAGGTTTCGTGTAATTTATCAAATGTAAACATGATTGCACCGGCATTTATCCAGAGGATTCGTTCCGGTTCAAAAGGAGCTTCAAGGATATCAATAAATGGGAGGACATTTTGTTCCCAATATAGCGGTCTAAATGGTTTTACTTCATTTTTAACCGAATCGTATTTGAGAAATCCATAAGGTGTGCCAAAAAACATAGTGCCGTCTTTATCCTCAAAAATCTTTTTAATCCATTTTGCATTCATTATATCAGGCATTTCTATAATATTCATCCGGATAAAAACTTCACTTTCTCTATCAAACTGAAAGACACCTCTGGAAGTTCCCAACCATAGAATACCTTTGCGGTCCTCAAGCATGTCGAGGATTGTTGGAATCTGGAAGCTTGAATCATCAGGATTATGTTTATAAATTCTGAATTTATCTGTTTCCGGTTCATATTTGTTTAACCCATAGGTCCATGAGGTACTAGCCCAAAGTGTTCCTGCTACATCTTTATAAACACAATAAATGTTGTCATTGCTAATACTTCCCGGATCGTCGGGCTTGTGTTTATATCTTTTGAAGGTTTCCGTAACAGGGTCGTACTTGTTCAGCCCATTGGTGGTTCCGATCCACAAGTAACCATTCCTATCCTCCACCATACAACCATATCCGGAAATACGGTTATCGGAAAGAGAAGTTGAATCCAGCGGATCGTATTGAAATACCTTTATATTGTATCCATCGTACCGGCACAATCCTGCCCTGGTGGATATCCAGATAAATCCTTGGGAATCTTTCAACACCTGGAAGCAATAGTTAATCGGGAGACCATCTTCAGTAGTTAGGTGCCGGAACTTGTATTGATCGGTTTGTGAATAACTCAATACAATTGGAAAGATTATTAATAAAATTAAACAGGATATTTTATCACAACCTTTCATACTTTAGCCATTAAATTGCAGATCAACTGATTAAAGCAATTGATCTGTAATTATAATTTAAGGTGTAAATATATGAAAACTTTTTGATTGAAAACGATTTGCGAAGCAACTGAAAATCTACATTCTAAATTCCCCGCCTGACATGACGTGTAAGGTTAATTAATATTAAAATATAAAATATTCTCGACTTTAAAGACAAGCTCTTATTAGATTTCATACCTTCGCAGCTTCAAAAAAACCAACAAAAAAATGGAATATAATTTCACAGAAATAGAAAAAAAGTGGCAGAAATACTGGACTGAAAATAAGACTTATAAAATTGATATAGATAAATCTAAACCAAAATATTATGTTTTGGATATGTTTCCCTATCCTTCGGGAGCAGGATTGCATGTAGGCCATCCACTCGGATATATTGCCTCGGATATTTATTCAAGATATAAAACGCAAAATGGATTTAATGTGCTTCATCCTATGGGTTACGATGCTTATGGTTTGCCTGCAGAACAATATGCAATTCAAACCGGAACCCATCCCGAAATAACTACCCGGAAAAATATTAACAGATATAGAGAACAACTTGACAGAATAGGTTTTGCTTATGATTGGAATAGAGAAGTGAGAACGAGCGATCCTTCATATTACAAATGGGTTCAATGGACGTTTATCCAATTATTTGATTCATGGTATAATAAAAAAACAGATAAAGCTGAAGCTATTTCGGAATTGATCAAAGAATTTGAAAAAAACGGAAATAAAAGTATTGATGCCTCCTGCGATGAAGTTGAAATTTTTTCGGCTGGGCAATGGAACAAAATGAACGAAGTTCGGCAGCAAACGATTTTGATGAAATACAGGCTTGCTTATCTTTCGGATACTATGGTGAACTGGTGCCCCGAACTTGGAACTGTTTTAGCAAACGATGAGGTAAAAGACGGTTTTTCGGAAAGAGGCGGGCATCCGGTTGAACGAAAACTGATGAAACAATGGTCGCTTAGAATCACTGCTTATGCTCAACGATTGTTGGATGGGCTTGAAAAAATTGATTGGTCGGAATCATTAAAAGAAGTTCAACGAAACTGGATCGGACGCAGCGAAGGTGCTTCCGTTAATTTTAAAATTAAAGGTTTTGAAGATATTATTGAAGTTTTCACTACGCGGCCCGATACTCTTTTTGGAGCAACTTATATGGTTCTTGCACCCGAACATAAATTGCTTGAAAAAACAGTTTCGGATGATAAAAGAGAAATTGTTGATAATTATATAAAAAGGGCTAAAAACCGCTCGGAAAGAGAAAGGATTTCTGAGATAAAAAATATTACAGGCGAATTTACAGGTGCTTATGGAATAAATCCATTGAATGGTGAAGATATTCCGATTTGGGTTGCCGATTATGTTTTGGCAGGTTATGGAACCGGAGCAATTATGGCGGTTCCAGGCCACGACAGTAGAGACTTTGCTTTTGCAAAACATTTTGATCTCCCGATAATTCAGGTTGTTTGCAAAGAAAACGAAACACCATCCGACCCAATAAATTGGAATGAATCTTATGATGCCAAGGAAGGAAAAATGATAAATTCCGGTTTTATTAACGGTATGGATGTAAAAGAGGCAATCACAGCTACTATTCAAAAAATTGAGAAATTAGTAATTGGTTACGGAGCTATTAATTTCAGGTTACGTGATGCCATTTTTAGCCGACAAAGATATTGGGGCGAACCATTCCCCGTTTATTATAAAAACGGAATGCCTTATGTGATGGATGAAAGCGAATTACCTCTTCACCTCCCCGAAGTTGATAAATACCTTCCAACCGAAACCGGTGAGCCACCACTGGCGAGGGCAAAAAACTGGAAGACAAAAGAAGGTTATCCCATCGAAACTAATACTATGCCAGGATTTGCCGGATCAAGCGGGTATTATTTAAGATATATGGATCCAAAGAACGATAAAGAATATTTTTCGAAAGAAGCTAATAACTATTGGCAGGATGTTGATTTATACCTCGGTGGCGATGAACATGGCACCGGACATTTAATTTATTCACGTTTCTGGAATAAATTTTTGTTTGATATCGGGCTTGTTTGTAAAGACGAACCATTTAAAAAGCTTATCAACCAGGGAAAAATACAGGGGAGATCAAGTTTTGTTTACAGAATTAAAGGAAGCAATAAATATGTTTCTTATAATTTAAGAAAGGAATACGACACATCTGCCTTGCATGTTGATATAAATATAGTTGACAATGATATTTTAGATACAGAAGCTTTTAAAAAATGGATGCCCGATTACGCAAAAGCAGAATTCATTCTCGAAGACGGGAAATATATTTGCGGAAGCGAAATCGAAAAAATGTCGAAATCAAAGCATAATGTTCAAAATCCTGATGAACTAATTAATAAATACGGAGCCGATACTTTTCGTTTGTATGAAATGTTTCTCGGGCCATTAGAACATCACAAACCCTGGGATACAAAAGGAATTGAAGGGGTTTTCAGATTTATCAAAAAATTATGGCGGCTTTTCCATGATGAAAACAACAATTTCATCGTTTCTGATGAAAAACCTACAAAAGAAGAATTTAAAATTCTACACAAAACAATTAAAAAAGTCAGTAACGATATCGAACGATTTTCTTTCAATACGGTTGTAAGTACTTTTATGATCTGTGTTAATGAATTAACTGAAATCAAATGTAATAAAAGAGAAATATTGTCGGATATCACAATCCTTATTTCTTCATTTGCACCTCATATTGCCGAGGAATTATGGAGCTTGCTCGGAAATAATGAAAGCATTACTAAAGCAGAATTCCCCAAATTAATAAACGAGTATTTGGTTGAAAGTACATTTAATTATCCGGTTTCATTTAATGGTAAAATGAGATTTAAGATTGAGTTAGCTAAAGATATGGCAAAGGACGAAATCGAAAAAACTGTTCTAAATGCTGAGGAAGCTCAAAAATGGATAGTTGGAAAAAAACCCAGGAAAATAATTATCGTACCAAATAAAATCATTAATATTGTAATTTAAAATCATGGAAAATGTTATTTATCAACTTTCAATAAGCGACATACAGACAGTTGCAAATGATGAATTAGATAGAGATTTATCAGACGAAGAAATTCCAAAAATAATTGATTATATTGAGAAACACATTGATTGGTATGGTATTATATCAAATGGAATTGCCCAATTATGAAGTGAGAGAGAATGATTGAAATAGTTTCTTTGCGTCTCTGCGTCTTTGAGAGAAAATTATAAACACATGAAACACACATGATCCCGAGAATTTGTGAACACACAGGAGCATGATTATAAAGGGACAAAAAGTTATATAGAATGGTGAAAATAGTTTTGGCGGGGTTTTCGATGGCGCAGCCGAAAACCATGACAAAACGAAAATCTTTGGCAGTCAGTTAGAAACAAAAATATAAACAGATGAGAAAGTCGATTTATTTATTCCTTTTTTGTTCTTTTTTCATAACACAAGCATTAATATCTCAGGAATTTCGAAAAGTAGAAAACATTGCATTTAAAAAGGGTGAAAAATTAAAATATAGGGTTTATTATGATTCGTGGTTAACAGCTGGAATAACAGCCGGAATCGGAACTTTATCAGTTAAACAGGGAAACAAAAAATTTAATGGACGAAGCACTTTTCATATTGAAGTGATTGGTAGATCTGTTGGAGTGTTTAATTTGTTTTTTAAAGTCAGAGATAAATTTGAATCATTTATGGATGAAACTGCATTAATTCCCTGGTATTTTATAAGAAGAACAAGAGAAGGTAGTTTTAAAAAAGATGATGATGTAACTTTCAATCAAATTGAACATTATGCTCAAAGTAATAATAAGAAAATCAACATACCCCCAAATGTACAGGACATTGTTTCTTCGTTTTATTATTTAAGAAATTTTGATTTCGATCAGATAAAAAACAACGAATTAAGTGTTAATTTTTATCTTGATGATACTGTTTATAATTCTAAAATATCTTTTTTTGGAAAGGAAGTTGTTGAAACAGAAACAGGTACTTTTAATTGTTTAAAGTTCAGCCCAATGATGGCAACCGGCGATGTTTTCGATGATCCTTATCCTCTTAGTGTTTGGATAACGGATGATAAAAATCACGTCCCCATTTTGCTTGAGTCCAAAATTATTGTCGGTTCTGTTAAAATTGAATTAATAAAATATTCAGGATTAGCGAATCCATTGACTTCCAAGATAGAGTGAACTAAAATTTTATTTTGTAAAATTGATAAAACTAATTCAAATAGGACTTGGGCCACTCGGACAGAAAATTGTCCGTTTCATAGCTGCCCGAAAAAATATTGAAATTGTAGCCGCTATTGAAATTGATCCCGATAAAGTTGGTAAAGACCTTGGCAAACTCTGCTCTTTACATTCAATGGGTGTGTTGGTTAGCAATGACTTAGTTTTTGAATTAAAAGACAAAAATCCTGATGTTGCAATAATTTCAACGGCTTCAAGCCTTTCAAAAGTAAAAATTCAAATAGAAGAAATTGCAAAAAAAGGTGTTAATATTATTTCGACTTGTGAGGAAATGGCATATCCCTGGAAAACACAATTTCAATTGGCAAAACAAATTGACGAAATTTGTAAAAAGCATAATGTTGTTTGTGTAGGTACTGGTGTTAATCCGGGTTTTTTAATGGATTATTTACCATGTGTTTTATCAACAGCATGCCAAAAAGTTGAAAAAGTTACTGTTTCCCGATTTCAGGATGCCTCAAACCGGCGTATTCCATTTCAACGAAAAATAGGAGCAGGGCTTACTATCGAACAATTTAGAGAAAAAGAAAAACAAGGAGTTTTACGACACCTTGGACTAGTTGAATCAATTAATATGATTGCAAAATGTATGGGTTGGAAGCTTGATAATATTACCGAAAATCTAAACCCAATAATTGCCGAACAAAAAATAATTACCGATAATATCACGATTGATAAGGCTTATGCTTCAGGCGTTGAGCAAATTGGAAAAGGATTTGTTGGAAATAAAGAAGTTATTTGTCTTAATTTTAGGGCCTCAATTGGAGAAAAAAATCCTGTTGACAGGATTGAAATATCAGGAATACCAAATATTAAATCCGAAATTCAGGGTGGAATTAATGGCGATATTGCAACTTGTTCAATCACCATTAATACTATTAAATCAATTTTGTCCGCTTCACCCGGACTAAAAACTATGCTTGATTTGCCTAATACCGGATTTTTCTTTTAACTTTAATTTTTTTCTGACTAATACTTTTTAAGTAATTGAAAACCTCAAAATAAGAGAAAAATATCGTAATTTTGTATAAAAAGGCAGAATAATGGAATTATCAAAAACACTCTTTTGGGATACCGACATCAATAAAATAGATTATGAAAAACATGCCCGACTTATTATTGAACGTGTGCTAATGCGCGGTATGCTAAATGATTGGTTTGAAATAAAAAAATACTACGGCACAGAACGAATTAAAAACGAAGTCCTTAAAATTCGGTATTTGGATAAAGTTACATTAAATTTTTGCAGTAAATATTTTAAATTATCAAAAGAACAATTCAGATGTTACAATACAGAGCCGTCAATCCGTCAACTTTGGAATTATTAAAAACATTGATGCAATGCAAAAGCCTGAAAAGCTTCTTTTTAGTAGGTGGAACTGCTCTGGCTCTGCATTTAGGTCATCGTATTTCGATAGATTTGGATTTATTTTTCAATAAGGATTTTGAAACAGTTGATATTTTACAAGAACTACGTAATGATTTGGAATTTACGGTCATTATGCAAAAAGACAAAAACTCCTTGATAATCAATGCACGAAAACGAAACAGTGACAATGAATTTGTAAAAATAGATTTTTTGAAATATCCATATCCGTTAATTAATAAAGTAAGGGAAATTGATGGTTTGAATTTATTATCTGTTGAAGACATAATTGCAATGAAATTATCGGCAATAGCTAATCGTGGTGCAAAAAAAGATTTTTTCGACATTTATGAATTATTAAAAACATATTCAATGTCGGATATGTTTAAGCTGTTTTCAAAAAAGTATCCTGAAATAGCACATTTCCATATACTTAAAAGTCTTACTTATTTTGATGATGCCGAAACTGAATTTGATCCAATATCACTTAATAATACAAGTTGGAAACAAGTGAAAATGATTATTAATAATAAAGTTAATGATTATTTGTAATCTAAGAGTCCAGTCCAAAAAGGGAAAATCTTTGATTTTTCACTTTTTAATCTGTTGATAACCTGATTTTAATCCCGTGTACTCGAGATCTGTGAACCCGCCTTCCATAGTATTACGGAGGACAGGTCTGTGGCTTTTTATACCGGACTCATCTAAATAAAGGCACAAAATTTGTTATTTTTATTCCCGAATCATTAATTTTTTACCATGAAAAAAAAATTCCTTCTTTTAATTCTTTTTATAGGAGCAACTTTTATTGTTTCAAGTTTTGATTTTAGTAAGCCCTCCCCTGCTCAAGAACCTTTTATTTGGGGGCAAACCGGTGATTTTGATTATAAAAATAACTGGTTGGATGTTGAGGCATTAATGCAAAACGGCCTTCCGAAATCAGCTCTGAAAATAGTTGAAGAAATTTATCAACATGCGAAATCAGAAAATAATACTCCTCAAATTATCAAATCCATTTTATATAAATTTCGTCTAAAAAGCGAATATGAAGAGGATTTTCAAATAAAAGTAATTGAAGAATTAAAAGATCAAATAAAAAATTCTACTGAACTCGAAAAACAAATTCTGCATTCAATTTTGGCCGAATTTTATTGGGATTATTTCCAGAGAAACCGCTATAAATTTTATAACCGAACAATAATTGAGAATTTTAAGCAAAATGACATCAGTACCTGGGATTTGAAAAAGATTATGGAAGCGATTTTCTCAAACTATTTGCTTTCATTGAAAAACCCTGAAACTCTGAAAACCACTTCTCTCACGGATTATGATATTATTTTAAAAAAAGAAGATAATTCTCAGCACTTCCGCCCTACACTTTTCGATTTATTAGCTCACCGGGCCATTGATTTTTTCATGAATGACGAAAACTCATTAACAAAACCTGTGAATGTTTTTTCAATTGATAAGCCTGAATATTTTTCTCCCGCCAAAGAATTTATTGAAATTGAATTAAGCACTCAGGATTCACTTTCAGCGAAATTTTATGCTTTGAAAATACTTCAGGAATTAATTGCATTTCATATAAATGACGACAGTCCTGATGCATTCATTGACGTTAATTTGGAAAGGCTTGAGTTTGTTAACTTCAATGCAATCAGAATTGAAAATACTGACAGTATTTATTTAAATTCCCTACAAAACTTCGAGCAGAAATATTCAGAATTTCCTGCTTCAACCAATATTTCTTTCGTTATTGCAGAAACATATAGCGATCTCAGTTATCAATATGATCCGAAAATTTCCGATAAATATAAATGGAATAATAAAACTGCCGCAAAGATTTGCATGGAAGCAATTAAAAAATTTCCAAAGTCGGCCGGAGCAAATAATTGTAAGGTTTTATTACAGGACTTAAATTGGTGTTTTTTTAACTTAACTATCGAAGATGTAAATATTCCCGAGAAGAAAATCCTTGGTTTTTTGAAATATCAAAACATAGATAAACTACATTTTAGGATTATTAAAACAAACTATCTGAAAAATAAGAAATTATTGAAAAATTCACGAAATGAAAATATAATAGAAAACTATTTGAAGCAAACACCTGTAAAGGAATGGTCATTTGATTTGATTAATGATGGAGATTTGCAGCAACATAGTACTGAAATTATTCTTCCTGAACTTTCAACAGGATATTATACTGTTTTGTTTTCTGATGACCCTAAGTTTTCATTAAATAATAGCATCTCTTATAATTCCTTTTTTGTTTCAAATATTAGTTTTATTAATCAAAAAATTGATAATGGTTCGATTGAAGTAATTGTTTTAAACCGAGAAAGCGGGCAACCTCTGAAAAATGTAAAAGCTCAAACTTTTTCAAAAGATTATGATTATAAAACAAGAGATTATAAACTAAATAAACAAATTTGTTATAAGACCGATAAAACCGGCAATATAAATCTACCAATTTCTTCTGATAAAAATGCACGCAAATCATTTTATATAGAATTTTCATATAAAGGTGACACACTGTTTACCGAAAACACTTTATCACCATATTATTATTCAAAACCCGATAAAACAACTATTAAAACATTTTTTTTTACCGACAGAGCTATTTATCGTCCGGGACAAACTATTTATTTTAAAGGAATTGTTTTAGAAAACAAAAGTGGAAAATATTCAATAAAACCGAATTATAAAACAACTATTGTTTTTTATAATGTAAATCACCAGGAGGTTTCAAAACTTGATTTAATTTCAAATGAGTTCGGATCAATCAACGGTAGCTTTATTGCACCCGATGGAGTTTTAAACGGGAAAATGAGTATTTCAAATAATACCGGATCAAAACAATTTTCGGTCGAAGATTATAAGCTTCCAAAATTCGAGGTGGTTTTCGATCCGTTACGAGGGAGTTATAAATTGAATGAGAACCTTACAATTGAAGGAAAAGCTAAAGCCTATGCAGGAAATTTTATTGATAATGCTAAAGTAAAATACAGAGTTTACCGAAAACCAAATTGGCCTTTTTGGAGGGGCTTCGGATTTTATTATTATTTCCCGTCAACTGAAACCGAAATACTTAATGGTTTTACAACGACAGATAAAGACGGGAAATTTGAAATTTCTTTTAAAGCAATTCCTGATTTCTCAATGGAAAAAAGCCCTTATCTGTTTTTTGATTTCATTGTAAAAGTTGATGTAACTGATATTAACGGTGAAACTCATTCGGCTGAAGAAGTTATTTCGGTTGGGTATAAATCTCTTGTTCTTGATGTTGATATTCCTGAAAAAGTCAATCTGAAAAAAGACAATAGTTTTAAAATAATTGCAACTAATTTAAATGGAGAACCGGAAACCATCGATTGTAAAATTGAAATCTATAGCTTAAAACAACCCGAAACATATTTTAATGATAGAAACTGGGATGAACCTGACATTTTTATTTATAAAAAAGAAGAATTTAAAAAGCATTTTCCAAACTATAATTATGAAGATGAAAATAGTCCGGCAAATTGGGAAAAGGAAAAACAATTCATAAATATAACATTAAACACAGCCAACGATTCAATTCTTAAAATCAAGGAAATAAAAGATTGGCCGCAGGGGACCTATTGCTTAAAAATTTCTTCCACAGATGTTTTTGGCGAAAAGGTTGATAACATAAAATATTTTACTTTGTTTTCACCGGAATCAAAAAATATCCCAAACAATGCCGTCAATTGGTTTACAATTTTGAAAGGGGAGGGGGAACCAGGCGATACGGTTTCATTTTTAATCGGCTCAAAGGCCAAAAATGTTTACGCGATTTACCAGGTGATTTTAAATAATACGATTGAAAAGAAAGAAATCATAAAGCTTTCCGGTCAACAAAAATTAATTGAAATTCCCATCAAAGAAAAATACAGAGGTAATTTTAAAATCAATATTGTTTTTGTAAAAGATAATCGCATTTACATTGATAAGCATATTTTTAAAGTTCCGTTTTCAAATAAAAAACTCGACATTGAATTTGCAAGTTTCCGAAACAAACTTCTTCCCGGTCAAAATGAAGAATGGAAAATAAAGATCAGAAACAATAAAGGCGAAAAGGTTTTTGCCGAAATGTTAGCTGGCATGTACGATGCTTCTCTTGACGCTTTTAGCCAAAATAACTGGGTGCTTGATTTATATAAAACCAATCAAAATTCACTTTCGTGGAAAATCCGTAATTCATTTGGAAAAAGTATGGGTAACACTTTTTCTTTAGAAGACTATGTAAGTGTTTATCCTGTAAGACAATTGTATGATCGGATTAACTTTTTCGGTTTAAATGTTTTTGGAAGAAATATGTATGGACAAGGATTAAAAGGTGGCCGGATACCAGTTTCCAATCAAATGGATACTGATGTCGAAATGCTGGAAGAAGTTTTACCTATAGAGATGGCAGTTATTGAGGAAATTGGAGATGAATTAGGATTGAAAAAAGAAGTGAAATCTCCTCAGCCTCCAATTCAAATCCGTCGCAATTTCAATGAAACCGCTTTCTTTTATCCCGACCTTGAAACCAATAAAGATGGCGATGTTATCATAAAATTTAAAGTCCCCGAAACACTGACAAAATGGAAATTTTTGGGGCTTGCCTACACAAAAGAACTTCAAACAGGACAAATTCAAAAAGAGCTTGTTACCCAGAAAAAACTAATGGTAATTCCAAATGCTCCACGATATTTCAGGCAGGGAGATACTATTATTTTTTGTTCAAAGATTGTTAACCTGAGCAAAATACAACTTACAGGCGAAGCAAATTTAGAGTTTTTCGATGCTTTCACAATGAAACCAATCGATGATATTTTGAATAATATTGTTACGGAAAAAACTTTTTCGGTTGAAGAAGGCCAAAGTACGGCGGTTTGCTGGAAAATTTCCATTCCTGCGAAACTTGAGGCAATCACTTATAGAATTACAGCAAAAGCAGATAATTTCAGCGATGGTGAAGAAAATACTTTGCCTGTTTTAACAAATAGAATTCTCGTTACCGAAAGCCTTCCTTTACCAATCAAAGGCAAGGAAAGTAAGCATTTTGAATTTAAAAAATTGCTAAATTCAGAAAAGGGTAGGGGAAAGACATCCATTGAAAATTACAGGCTTAGCCTTGAATTTACATCAAATCCGGCCTGGTATGCAATTCAGGCTTTGCCGGTTTTGAATGAAGTAAAATATCGGAGTGCCGACAATGTTTTTTCACAATTTTATGCAAACAGCATCGCAACACACATTATAAATTCCAATCCCAAAATCAAAAGGATTTTTGATATTTGGTCCGATCAGCAACCCGAAGCATTTTTATCGAATCTTGAAAAAAATCAGGATTTAAAATCAATTATTCTCGAACAAACACCCTGGGTTTTGCAAGCCAAAAATGAAACTGAAAGAAAAAGACGGCTTGCTATGCTTTTCGATTTTAATAAAATGTCGAATCAACTAAGGAATTCATTGGAAAAACTGAAACAAATGCAATCTGGAAATGGGGGGTGGCCCTGGTTTGAAAAAATGCCGGATAACCGTTTCATCACTCAATATATAATTTGTGGTTTTGGTCATCTCGATAATTTGGGAATTTCAAATATAAGAATTGAAAGGCCTGTTTGGAATATGATTCAAAATGGAGTTCGTTATTTAGATAATAGAATTACTGATGATTATGATTGGTTAAAAGAAGTTTATCCGGAAAAATTGAATAATAATAACCTCAACAGAAAACAAATACATTATTTATATGCAAGAAGCTTTTTTGTTAATGATATTGATGTTTATAAAAATAATAAAGAAGCTTATGATTATTTCCATGGACAGGCTACGAAATATTGGACAAAGCAAAGTAAATACCTTCAGGGAATGATTGCCCTTGCATTGAATAGAAACGGTGATAAAATTACCGCAAAAAAGATCATTAAATCTTTGAAAGAAAAAGCACTTTATTCTGATGAAATGGGGATGTACTGGAGGAATGACCGTGGATATTACTGGTATCAGGCACCTATTGAATACCAGGCTTTGATGATTGAGGCTTTCGATGAAATTGTTGATGATAAAAATGCTGTTGAAGAAATGAAAATCTGGCTTCTCAAACATAAACAAACAAATAGTTGGCACACAACAAAAGCAACTACCGAGGCTTGTTACGCACTTCTGTTAAGAGGAAGCGATTTACTGACAATAGAAAATGATGTTGAAATAAAAATCGGTGATGAAATTATTGACACTAACATTACCGAAGACATAAAAACAGAAGCCGGAACCGGATATTTTCAGACTTCATGGACCGGTAATGAAATTCAACCGGATATGGGAAATATCACCGTTACAAAAAATAATGAAGGAATTGCGTGGGGTGCTGTGTATTGGCAATATTTCGAAGACCTCGACAAAATCACAACTCATGAAACACCTTTGCAATTGAATAAAAAACTTTTTATCAAGCATAATAGTCCAACAGGCCCAATTATTAAACCGATTACAAACGAAACTGCTTTGCATGTCGGGGATGAAATAATAGTCAGAATTGAAATCAGGGTGGATAGAAACATGGAATATGTTCACATGAAAGATATGCGGGCATCTGCTTTCGAGCCTATTAATGTTCATTCGGGATATAAATATCAGGGAGGGCTTGGCTATTATGAAAGCACAAAAGATGCCGCTACAAATTTCTTTTTTCATTATTTGAATAAAGGAACCTATGTTTTTGAGTATCCTTTGTTAGTTTCACAGGCAGGCGATTTTTCAAATGGAATTACAACAATTCAATGTATGTACGCCCCTGAATTTTCTTCGCATTCTGAGGGGATTAGGGTAAAGGTAAGAGAATAGATGAATAAAATATTACAACTAAATTTTATACTTTTGTTAGATGTAAGGTTTCCAATCCCTTCGGGGATTTGAAACTTGTTTGACATCGCTTGGCGGGTTTCAAATCCCCGAAGGGATTGGAAACCCATAAAGAATAAAGAGATTGTTTTTGTGTGCAAATATTTTCTTATTTTTGTAATATGTATTACAGGCGCAAATTATTATTAGCTCTTTTAGAGGTTTTCGATAACAGACTTGAAAAGATTAGTTTGCAAAAATTATTAATGCTTGTAACAAAGCAACAGCAGAAGCCGGGTTTTTATTTTGTGCCTTATAAATTTGGTTGTTTTTCTTTTCAGGCAAATGCCGACCTTACAACAATGACTAAATATAAGCAAGTAATTACAGAGGATTATAGTTGGGTTAAAATCGACAATGAAAAATACATTTTAAGCCTTAAGGAAGAAGACCGTCAGGCAATAAAATATATAAAACAAATATATGGCAATAAAAATGCTGATGAATTAATTAAACTAACTTATCTTAAATATCCGTATTTCGCTATAAATAGTGTTGTTTTAAAAGAAAAGTTGAGTATAAAAGATTACCGGAAAGTAATAGAAGCAAAACCGAAATCAGATAAAATCAAACTTTACACAATTGGCTACGAAGGAATTACTCTTGAAGAATATTTAAACAAATTAATCCTGAATGATATTAAAGTGCTTTGTGATGTACGTAAAAACTCAAAAAGCATGAAGTACGGATTTAATAAATCGCAATTGCAAAATGCTTGTGATGGAGTCGGAATTAAATACTTGCATATTTCCGGATTAGGGATTGATTCAAGCAAAAGACAGGAATTAAATACACAAACCGATTACGACAATCTGTTTTCAATTTACTGTGCAGAGGTTTTGCCGCAAACACTTGGATTACAGGAAAAAATATTAACTTTGCTTAGAGAAAAAGAACGTATAGCTTTGACGTGTTTTGAGGCGAATATAAACCAGTGTCATAGAAAACATTTAGGAGAAGCTATTGTAAAACTTCCTGGCTTTGATTATCAATTGAAACATATATAATATGAAATTTTTAATTTTAGGAACTTTTCACCCCAAACCTATTTCACAACTAAGATTATTTTGATATTTTTACAAAAAAAATTAAGTATGAAACGATTATTATTTCTTTTCTGTTGTTTTTTGATATTAAATCAAATTAATGCTCAAAACGAAATAATCCCAAATGGGTATAATAAGTTTTTCCATGAAAACGGTATTGTTTCCAGTGAAGGAAATATGGTTGACGGTAAACCTGACGGTTACTGGAAAACTTATAATGAAGAAGGTGTTTTAATTTCAGAAGGAAACAGAAAGAATTTTTTGTTGGATAGTTTATGGAAGTTTTATAATAATTCGGGAAACCTGACTCTGGAAATTAATTATAAAAACGATAAAAAAAACGGAATCCGGCGAACTTTTCGCAAAAAGGAAATTATAGAAGAGACCTTTGTTGATGATATAAAAAACGGAGCAACAAATTATTATTTTCAAAACGGAAGACTTAAACGTACAATCAATTTTATTGATGGGCTTGAAAACGGTATTTCAAAGGAATATACAAAAGATGACGGCAGAGTAATAATTCTTACTACTTTTAAAAAGGGTTTTGTCGTTGAAATTGAAAGAATTAACAAACTTGATAAAAACAAACAGAGACAAGGTAACTGGAAATATTTTTACGAAAACGGAAATCTCAAACTTGAAGGAAGATATAAAAACAACATAAAAAACGGATATTTTAAAACCTATTCGGAAGACGGAAATCTGCTTAGTACTGAAAAATATATTGACGGAGTTTTGCAGATAGACGTTATAGAATTAGTAAAACTTGATGTTAAAACCGATTATTTTGATAACGGAAATGTAAAAGTTGTGGCGACTTACAAAGACGATGTTCCGGAAGGCATAAGACGCGAATATTCAGAAGAAGGCGAAATTGTCAGCTCCTATATTTTTAAGCATGGTGTAATAATCGGTAAAGGCATTATTACCGAAAAAGGCGAGAAAAACGGCTATTGGAGAGAATTTTACGATCAGGGCAATTTAAAAGCCGAAGGAAATTATGAAAATGATATTAAAACCGGCGAATGGAAATATTATCATAAAAACGGAAATCTTGAACAAATCGGTACGTATGAAAGTGATGGTAAAACCGAAGGAATTTGGAAATGGTATTACGATTCAGGAGAAATATTAAGAGAAGAAAATTTTTATAATGGTTTGTCGGATGGACTTTTAACAGAATATGACGAGGATGGGGAAATAATTACAAAAGGTGAATTCATTGAGGGTTATGAAGAAGGTCCCTGGATTTATGAAATGGGTGACCATCGTGAAGAAGGAAGTTTTAGTGACGGTTATAAAAGCGGAATATGGAAATATTTTTATAATGACGGAACATTGAGTTTTGATGGAGAATTTATTGATGATCTTCCAAATGGGAAACATACTTATTACTGGGATAACGGAAATATAAAAGATGTTGGAAACTATGTGATGGGTATCAAAGAAGGCGATTGGAAAAAAAATGATTATGATGGTATTTTGCTGATTGTAATTCGCTATAAAAACGGAATAGAAAAAAGATACGACGGAATAAAAATTGATAGCAAAGAAGAAGAAACGGAGGATTATTAATTGCCAATCGCAAATCAATTTTTTTAAATCCATTTTTGATTGATTAGTAAAAAGGTTAAGGTAAAGAAACCGGTTTGCCTATAGGAGAAAAGCCAGAAGTTATTACATTTAACCTTACCCGCTTTACCATACCGGCTTCATAACCATAACCAATTGGACGAATATTTAATTAAAAATGGTTTAAAGATAAGATCATTTTTTTTATCTCAAGTCTTCGGATTTGTTTTACTGATTACAAACTAATTTTTCTATTTTTGCAAATTATTAATTTGAAAAATGAAAAAAATGATTAAAAAAGTTTTATTACTTGTAGTAGTTTCTGTTATTTTCTTCTCATGCGGAAATAATAACGAAAAGAAAGATCAAAACACAAATGTTGTAGTGGAAGAAATCACGGCAACTCCAACTGTTATTGCAGTAGTGGATTTTCCGGAAAAAGCCCCGAATATGATTGGTGAAAAAATTGCTCTTGAGGGAACGGTAATTCATATTTGTCAACATGGCGGACAAAAAATGTTTTTGGTTGGTGAAGACCCCGATATCAGAGTGAAAATTGAAACAGGAGAAAACATGGCTGCTTTTAATACCGAATTGGAAGGCAGTTTTGTAAAAGTGACCGGAACAGTTGCCGAAATGATTATTGAAGAAGATCATGAAGATCACGAAGAAGGTGAGATTCACGAAGAAGATGACGAGCATAAAAACTATTATCACAAACCCCAGTATTCGATTATATGTGAAGAATACACTGTTGATGAAAAATAAAAGATGAATTTCAAGTGGAGAAAGTGGTTCAGGATCATTCATCGTGATTTTGGATATTTGTTTTTTGGAATGACAATTATTTATGCCGTTTCAGGGATTGCCTTAAATCATATTGATGATTGGAATCCTAATTACGTAATTACTGCTGAAGAAATAACTTTTGACATGCCTGCAAAAGTTGATAAGTCTGAAGTGATGAAAATGTTAAAAAGCATTGACGAAGAAAACAATTATAAAAACTTTTATTTTCCTGGTAATAACCTTGTGAAAATATTCCTGGATGATGGTACTTTAATTGCTAATCTCACATCAGGAGAAGCATTATTGGAAAAGGTAAAACGCAGGCCAATCTTGCGGGAAATGAATTACCTTCATTATAATCCTGTAATATGGTTTACATGGTTTTCAGATTTATTTTCCGGAGCTTTGGCTTTACTTGCAATCACAGGTTTGTTTCTACTTAAAGGAAAAAGAGGAATAAAAGGACGAGGTTCATGGCTGACAGTATTGGGAATAATTATTCCAATAGTTTTTTTAATAATTTATTTTTATTAAATATTAAATCTAAAATATAATGAGTGAAATAATATTTCTATTGATTTTTGTGGTTTGGTATTTTTTATCGGTTATTTTCTCAGAGAACCTCGGTAAGAAAAGTAAAATAGGCATTGAGTGGTCGTTTTTTTTATGTATGATCCTTAGTCCGGTAATTGGCTGGGTGGTTTTGAAAGCAAATGTAAAGAGAGTTTAATTTATCATTTTTTTTAATTTCGAAGGATTTTGTTTGTTATTCCAAAAATAAAGTAACTCAATTTGGTTTCTTTTTTCACGGTATATTAGGCTTATTATTTTGTTAATACTTGCTATTCTAATATTATTTTCCTTATCTTCTTTAAACATTTTAGGAAACACCGAAATACTTTTAATGATATTTAAAGTCATCTTAGCAAAGTTGGAAATTTCATTTTGAGTCCATTCATTTCTCAGATATTCAATTACTTTATCAAAAGATTCATCGGCTTTAGGTGTCCACTTAACAATCTTTGGCATCATAAAAGTTTTTCAAGTTTATCAACTTGTTTTTCGTGATTTATAAGCATTCCGTTATCTGCCTGAGCAATTGATTCATTAATTTCAGTTTGAACATCTGTTGGTAAAAATTCAAACCAATTGTCTCGTTCGCTTTTTACTTTTTCAAGTCTATATAATAACTCTTCATTATTAATTTGAGTTATCCAGTTAATAAGTTCTATTTTTCTTGTCTCAATATTCATGCGTTTTTGTTTTCAAAGGTAAAGATAATTTATTATAAAATTAATGAAATTATTTTTTTTAATCTACCAATTCAAAATCCATTTGCTTTTTCGACAGGTCAATTCTTTTTACTCTTATCGTAAGCTTATCGCCAAGTTTGTATTGCTCACCATATCTTTGTCCGATTACCTGATAATTATCTTCATCTAAATAATAAAAATCATCATCAAGGTCTCTAAGGCTGATCATGCCCTCGCAACTGTTTCCGATAAGTTCAACATAGATTCCCCACTTACTAACACCTGAGATCAGGCCTTCAAACTTTTGGCCAATCTTATCAAGAAGATATTCTGCTTGTTTATATTTTATTGAATCGCGTTCTGCGGCTACTGCTTTTCTTTCCATTTCAGATGAGTGATCGCAAATATCTTCTATTTCGGCTTTATTTATTGAGCTACCTTTATTCAAATAATGAAAGAGAAGTCGATGAACGATCAAATCGGGATAGCGGCGTATGGGCGATGTAAAATGAGTGTAATAAGGAAATGATAGTCCGTAATGGCCAATGTTTTCAGTCGAATATTCTGCCTTTGCCATTGTTCGAATAGCAATGGTTTCAATCATATTTTTTTCGCCTTTTCCTTCGATGGCTTCAAATAATTTATTGAATGATTCGGCAATTTGTTTCTGGTTATTTGTTTTCATTTTATAACCAAGTTTACTTAAAAACTGGGCAAAAGTATTAAGCTTTTCAGGCGAAGGAATGTCATGTATTCTGTAAACAAAAGTTTTAGGTTTTGTTCTGCCACTGATTTTTCCAATATTTTCGGCAACTTTGCGGTTGGCAAGCAACATGAATTCCTCAATCAAATTATTCGATTCTTTTGATTCTTTAAGATAAATACTTACAGGTTTGCTGTTTTCATCAAGAACAAATCTTACATCTTTAGATTCAAAATTAATTGCGCCCTTTTCAAAACGCTGTTTTCTTAATTTCCTGGCAATAGTGTTTAAAATATTTATCTCAGAACTGAAATCTCCTTTTCCGCTTTCAATAATTTCCTGAACTTCATCATAATTAAATCTTCTGTCGGATTTTATTATAGTTTTTTCAATCCTATGATCGCTTAAATTTCCATCAATATCCATTTTAAAAATAATCGAAAAGCAAAGTTTTTCTTCGTTCGGGCGTAATGAACAAACAAAATTTGAAAGGCTTTCGGGAAGCATAGGAATAACCCTGTCAACCAAATACACAGAAGTTGCCCGATCAAAAGCTTCTTTATCAATAACAGTATTGGCTTGAACATAATGAGAAACATCGGCAATGTGTACACCGATCTCAAAAAGATTTTCATTGACTTGTTTGAAAGAAATCGCATCATCGAAATCCTTTGCATCGAAAGGATCGATTGTAATTGTCAAGGTGTCTCTAAAGTCGCTTCTTCGTTTAATTTCTTCTTTAGAGATTGAAGTATCTATTTTCTTTGCTTCGTTTTCAACATTTTTCGGGAAGGCCAAAGGAAGATCATTATCGGCAAGTATTGAGATCATTTCGACATTATTATCGCCTGGGTTACCAAGTACTTCGATGATTTCACCGAAAGGATTTTTCGATTGATCTGGCCACTCGGTGATCTTTGCAATTACTTTCTGGCCGTTTTTTCCTCCTTTTAAACCGCTTTTCGCTATAAAAATATCAACAGGCATTGATTTGCTGTCGGGAATTAAAAATGCGAAGTTTTTTGATACTTCGAGAGTGCCGACATATTGTTTCTTTTTACGGGAAATAATTTCGGTTATGCGGCCCTCAGGCTTTCTTGACCTCCTTTTCGGGAAAAGAAACACTTTAACATAATCGCCGTCCAAAGCATGATAAGTATTGGCTGCCGAAATATAAATGTCTTCGCCGGGTTCATCGGTAATAATATAAGCCTTACCGGTTTGTTTCATTTCAACATAACCGGTTATGTTAGATTTTTTTATTAAATTTTCGTTTAGTTTATCGGGATGGAGTTTGTATTGGCCTGTCTTGTTTTCGATCAATACTTTGTCGGAGCATAATTGTTCTAAAACTGCCCTGACCAAAACTTTTCCCGCCCTGTCGGATATTCCGAGAGCATAAGATAGTTGTTTGTAGTTATATAAGGAAAATGGATTTTTACCGAAATACTCAAGTATTTTGTTTACAAATGCCTTGCTGAATTGTGCTTCAGTCTTTTTTTGTTTTTTCATAATTGTAGTAAAAGTATTCAATATTTGAATTGAATTAGATTTTTATTGTTTAAAATGTAAATTGATTTTTGTGAGTTTTGTTGGGATATTTTGAATGTAAAACTTAAAAATGTAAATTATATTGTGATTGCGGATTGTTGTAAGGAATTATTGAGTCATTTTTTATTTTTTTAATGTTTTTGAAATGCGTGCTGAAGAGTAAGGAGTATTTGGATGTTATTTCTGCCACCAAGTAACCAAGACATAAAGAATCACAAAGAAGAATGAAGGCAGAGCAAACGCATAAAACAGATATGTTTTTTAAATAGAACACCTCTGGTTTTAAATCATCTGATTTAATTAATAGAGGCATTTTTTACATTCCACAAAAGCATTTAAACTTAATTTGCTAATAATGACCACTAAATGACAATTGAATGACCCACCTGCAATAAATTTTCGGTGGACAGGCAACTAATTAAAACAGAATAACATTATTCCCCCTATACCTTTATTTCCTTTATACCATTTTTAAAATCATTCAATCGAATAAGTAAACCTTCTTCCTTCAAGATTTTGATCCTGTTGAAATATTACGAATTCAAAATTCTCAAGTAACATGTTTTTATTTTTCGAATCATAGCCTATTGCATAATTGAATTCTTTTAGCGGTACAAAAATTCGGATTCTTTTCGCTTTTTCTTTTTTTAAAAGATGTTTCAAAATTTCGTTCCAAATTTCCGTCAAAACAAGTTCACGAAAAGATTTATGAAAAGGGCCGGCAACAATATCCTTTCCGCTAAGTAAATTTTCGGAAGGATGAAGGCCCATCCTGATTACTTTTACGTCGGCTTGTTCAAAAATCATGAGAATTGTTTTAGACCATTCTATGGCTTCCTTAAGTTTTAAAGGATGATATTTTTTTTGACTGTACAGTTCTTCGAGTTTTGTATCTTTTATAACAAGAGTAGGATAGATGCGTGTATTATCCGCACCAAGTTTCACAATTTGATTTGCAGTGAAAACAGATTTTCCGTAAGTGTCTCCGGGCAAGCCAATCATCATTTGCAAACCAAGGTCGAAACCGAAACTTTTAATCATCTTTGCTGCATTAATTATATCCTTGCTTGTGTGGCCACGTTTTGATTTCTTTAAAACATCATCATCCATCGACTGTGCCCCAAGTTCAATGGTTCGGACATTGTATTTTTTCAACAATATCAAATTTTCACGATTGATATAGTCAGGACGCGTTGACAGTCGGATTGAAGAGATTGATGAGTTTTTTATGTAGGGGTCAATGAGTTTTAATAATTCTTCCTGTTTCTCAAGAGAAATTCCGGTAAAATTACCACCAAAAAATCCGAATTCAATAAAACTTCTTTTTTTCGGAATAGTTGATAAATGTTCTTCTATTGTTTTAATTATTTCATCGGGTTCGGGAATGCTAATTTGACCGGATATTTTTTTCTGATTGCAATAAATACACTGAAAAGGACAGGCCAATTCGGGAATAAAAGCAGGTATTGTAAAATGTCTGATTTTCATAAAATTTTATTCACTTTTCAAGTCACGGGGTTTTTGCAAAAATACAAAGAAATAGGATAAAGAGGTAATAAAGAAAACCAACTTTGTTTAATCTGAGCAATCTGTGGCGAATATTATATACTAAAGTTTTTTTGTTTTAGCAATTTTTAGTAATTCTGTATATTGATAAACTTTATCCGAAAATTCCGAGTTTTCACAGGCAATTTTTTGTTCTGATAATAATCTTTGAATAATGATTAAGTTATTACAAGGATTGTAATATGATTTTTCAGGCTTTAAATTCAGTTGTTTAAGGAAATGATCAATTTGTTCTTTTTTAAAAATCACACCTTTATTTATTGGATTAATATAAAAAATCACATCAGACTTTAAATCATTAGAAATATTGTTTTCTGAAGATTTTTCGATGTAAGCTAAAATAAATTGCTTAGGAAGATTAACTCCAAAAACAGGAACACCGAGGTTTTTTGTAAGTATCAAATAGAGAATACATAAGGAAATCGAAGAACATTCTTTTGTTTCTAAAATATTGTTGATGAAAAAATTTTGATATGAATTTTTATTGATATTTCCATGGAATTTATAAGCCTCAAACAAAATGTGGTTAATTATCTTGATTGTTTTAAGAGCTGTAAATTCATCGTTTAGTTCGAGCCAGATATTCTTTTGGATTTTAGCAATTTGATCCCTGATTAAATTATCATCAATTTCTGGATATTGAAGTTTGGAAATCAGAAGAAAAGCGTCTAAAAGATCATGGGAAGGTGAATCAACCCAATTTTTGAATTTTTTATAAATATCTTCAAATCGAATTTCTTCGATAATATTTTGCACTCTTTTTTGTATTGTATCATCAAATGAATTCTCAAGAGTTGTTTCAAGCAAAGGAAGAGCAGGATTTCCAATAGAAAAAATACTTTTCCGGATATTATTATAATTCTCCTTATCAGGTTCATCAAGCAAGCTGATTAAAGCAACTAATTCAGTATTTTCACTCTTACTATCCATTTTGACAAAGATTCTAAATTATTTTATGATTCTCTATTAAATTTATTATTAATGATAAAATGCTACAATGCGTAAATGCTTAAATATTTCAAAACAAATAAATCTTTGATAATGTGGTTTGAATATTACAATATTATGTTTTTCATTTGGGATAATATTTTTATTGTTGCATTTAAGCATTCAATCATTCAATCATTTTCGCATTTGTCTTTGGGTTCCACTAAATTCATTGTAGTTCCCAAATTAAGACGTCAATCTTTCAAGAACAGTTTTAATTAAATTTTCTATAACTTTTTTATAATCTTTATTGTAGGTGTTGTTTACCCTGTTTGCAATTACTGCACAAACCGTAATCATATTATGCCCGAGCAGCCCCCCAAGACCATAAAGAGCAGAGGTTTCCATTTCAAAATTTATGATTCTTTCGCCGTTAAAACTAAAAGATTGCATTTTTTCATTTAATCCGGGATTTTGAATATTAAGTCTTAAAACCCGTCCTTGTGGCCCGTAAAAACCGGGAGCCGTGGCTGTAATTCCCCGATAAAAACCTTTTCCTAATTTTTCTAAAAGATGTTTTGAACCTTCAACAGCATAAGGTTTAGGCAGATTGTTATTCCAACCAACATGCTTAATAAATGCATCAACAAGTTTTGTGTTTAAAATATCTTTATCGATCCTATAAAAATTCAATAATCCGTCAAGGCCAAGGCCGGCAATTGATATTGCGACGGCATCAGTCGGAATATCCGGTTGAATAGCACCGGAAGTACCTAATCTGATAATATTTAAAGATGTAAGATTGGGTTTTATTAGTCGTGTTTCAAAATCAATATTGACAAGAGCATCAAGTTCATTCATGACAATATCAATATTATCGGTTCCCATGCCAGTCGAAAGTACCGAAAGCCGTTTGTTGTTGAGAAATCCTGTATGTGTAACTATTTCACGATTTTGAACCTTAGTTTCAATAGTATCAAAATATTTTGAAATAACAGGAACTCTATCCGGGTCCCCAACCACAATAATTGTATCAGCAATTTGTTCAGGCTGCAAATTTAAATGATAAATCTCCCCATTGGAGTTTATTATTAATTCAGTTTCTTTATATTCGCTCATAATTTTTTAATTATGGATTTTTAGAGAAAAATCTGCAAATATATTGAATTTTAATTTATTCTGAAAATTAATAAAAGTAAAAGATGTCAAAAAACATTCAAGCAGAATTAATTAGTATTGGAGATGAATTACTTATCGGGCAGGTAATTAATACAAATTCATCATGGATAGCTGAAAGATTAAATGATTCAGGGATAAATGTTTATCAATCTGTCAGCATTTCCGATAACAAAAATCATATTTTAAGAATTCTTGAGGAAACAGGTTCAAGGTCTGATGTTATAATAATTACTGGAGGGCTCGGGCCAACAAAAGATGATATTACAAAAGAAACCGTATGCGAATTTTTCGACTCAAAACTTGTTTTTAATCAGGAAGCTTATAAAAATGTTGAAAAAATATTTCGAATCAGAGGTTTTGAAGTAAGTGAAATAAATCGCAAACAAGCCGAGGTCCCGGATAGTTGTACTCCAATTTCAAATAAAAATGGAACCGCCCCGGGAATGTGGTTTGAAAAAGAGGGAAAAATATTTGTCTCTTTGCCCGGAGTTCCTTTTGAAATGAAACCAATGATGGATGATTTTGTTATTCCCAAACTTTTGGAACATTTCAAAACAAATGCAATAATTCATAAAACAATTTTGACTCAGGGAGTAGGAGAGTCACACCTGACAGAAATTATTGCTGATTGGGAAAATAATTTACCTGAAAATATCAAGCTGGCATATTTGCCCCAGCCGGGAATTGTCAGGCTGAGATTATCGGCTCATGGAGAGAAAAAGGATGAATTAGAAAAAAAGGTCGAATTAAAAATAAAAGAACTTCAACAAATAATTCCCGATGAAATTTTTGGTTTTGAAAATGATACACTTGAAAAAATTGTAGGCGAATTATTGTTACAAAGTGGAAAAAGCCTTTCAACTTCCGAAAGTTGCACCGGTGGCACAATTGCAAAAATGATTACAAGTATTCCCGGAAGTTCAAATTATTATATCGGTTCGGTGGTGGCATACTCAAATGGAATTAAGGAAAAAATTCTTGGGGTAAAACATCAAACACTGATTGATAATGGAGCTGTTAGTGAGGAGGTTGTTAAAGAAATGGCAATAGGTGTAAAAAGTAAATTCAACACCGATTTTGCAATTGCAACTTCAGGTATTGCCGGGCCCGGAGGGGCTGTTGAAGGCAAACCTGTCGGAACAACCTGGATTGCCGTAGCTTCACCAAATGATTGCATTGCACAAAAGTTTTTATTCGGAGAACATCGAGGCAGGAATATCAGGAAGGCGGCTCTTGCTGCTTTAAATATGTTGCGGAAAAAACTTTTATTGTAAAATAAATATATTTCCCGCAGATTGCGCAGATTATCGCTAATGATTTTTCTGCGTTTATCTGCGAAATCTGCGGGAAACTAAATATAAACAAATGAAAAACAGAATAATATATTTTACATTAATCATCTTAATAAGTTTGTTAGGAATTGGTTCAAGGTACTTTGCTGAAGTAATGCCGGATTTTATAGCAAATTATGCCGGTGATACTTTTTGGGCAATGGCAGTCTATTTCTTTCTTAGATTTATTATTCCAAAAAAAAGCAAGATAACATCTTCAATTATTGCTTATGTGTTTTCTGTTTTTATAGAGCTAAGCCAGTTTCATCATGCTCCCTGGCTTGATGAAATCAGGAAAACAATTATTGGCGGGCTTATACTTGGATTTGGATTTATGTGGAGTGATTTGATATGTTATGCGGTGGGGATAATTATTGGGGTTTTATTGGATTTTTTGTTGTTGCCAAACAAATAGAATTTTTATTCGAATTTAACCTTTTCGATAACAAATTCTTTAGATTTTTTTAACTTGTATCCAAAAAGGAAATCGTTTTTAAACCCCCAAAAATAGTCTGATAGGACAATTTTATTTGATTGTTGCTTATCTATTTCATAAATTATATAATCATTTATTGGGGGAATATACTCTGGTGGATTTTCGATTATTGATTTTTCTTCCCAGTTAAATGGAACATACATCCTTACTTTGTAATAACTTCCATTACTATTAAAGGTAAACTTTGAAAAGATTTCCAAATAAATATCAGTACTATCTTTATTAAAATCGAATATTTTATCAAGATATGGAAGAATTTTCCTGTCCTCTCCAGTTAAGTAAGTATATTGCTTTTTCTCATTCTTTACCTTAAATTTATTTCCATAACTGTATTTAAACATCTTAATATTTTCATTCTTAACAATAGCATCAAAATCAATTGATAAATCTTTAATCAGATTACCGGTAATTCTGTCAAAGAGTTTTAGGTCTGATTGACAATTACCAAGTAAAACCACATCTTTATAAAACCTGCAATGAAGATAAGGTTGCTTTCGTTTCTGGTTACAAACAATATCAAAAGTATTATACAATCCACTTTTGATGTCAAAATTAAATATTTTGTAGTAAGGATTATTATTTTTAATATTTTCGATTCTATAAAGCATTATTAAGGAATCTCCATTACATTTATATTGAATCCATTCCGATTTTTTAAAAATTTTATAATCCTCAGGTTTAAGTTGAATATGAGTGTTCCTGGTTTTTAAACCAAATAAATGTTCTTTGTAATTTATTCCATTTTGATCTAATGAAATAGTTATCATTTTATTTCCGCTGAAATTAGAACCGGTATAAATGACCTTTTTCTCTGATTTGCCACAAATCTTGAAGTCTTTTATACGAGTAAGTTTTCTGTTTTCAATTTCAATAATTAAGACCAGTAAAACATCATCTTCAACACGCGTGAAGAATAACTCAAATCTTTCTTCATTTGCAATACTCCCAACAAATTCCGGTTTTTTTGAAGTATAATATTTATCCTTAAACTCTGTAAGTACCTGGTAATTTGAATCCAGTAACGCAATGTAATAACTTTCCCCTAAATCGAAAAATAAGCAAGCATTTCCATGATTATTGTTAATAAACTCAAAATCACGAGTATAATTAACAGGAAGTTTGATTCTTTTGATTTCGTTTTGTGCTAAAAGAAATGATTGGATTAATAGTATATTCAAAACGAAAATGATACTTTTCATTTATAAGATATTAAGGTTAAAGAAAAATTATTAATCTATTCATGCAAAGCAAAGGTAATGATTAAAATATTAGCAATCCTGATACAAATATTTACTTCCAATTAACATTAATAACTGAGAACTTTTTGAGCTAAATTTCCATTGCTTCATTACTCCAATTAATAAGTTAAGAGTTTATTCTTCCTTACTCGCATTCGAAGGCAATTCCAGTCCATAACCTGATGTTTTATCGTTATGCTTTAGTAATAAGGCAAAAATGAAACCTAAAATACCAAAAGCTGCAAACATTAGAATTGTTGGAGTATAATAAAGTCTTGAACCTTCTTCGATCATTTGGGGTGTAATACCCGGATTTGTAACATCTAACATATATCCCGCAAGAATCGGTACTCCAAACAACCCAAGATTTTGCAGTGAAAACATTGCTCCATAAGCTGTTCCGATACGATGTTCAGGAACTATTTTTGCAACTGTCGGCCACATTGCTGCCGGTACTAACGAAAATGCAATTCCAAGAAGCACCATTAGAGCATAAACGTTAAATGATGTAAAACTGAATAATAAGTGAACAATTAATAATAATAATGAACCATAAATCATTAATGAAGCACTTTTCCCTTTTTTATCGACAAACCAACCAAAAAGCGGAGTAAAAATAACCGTTCCATAAGGTAATAACGAGGCAATATCACCACTTGCCTCCTTGGAGACTCCATATTTATGGAAGAAAAAATCGGGTGCATATTTCAGGAAAGGAAACACTCCTGCATAAAATGTAACACATAATGCTGTTATAAGTAAGAACGATTTATTTGTAAATAATTTAGTTAAATCTGAAATATGAAATTCCTCGTCCTTGTTAATCAAGCTGGCTTTTATTTGTTGTTGACGATCTAATTTCACATCAAACATCAAATAAAATAAAAACCCAACGAAACCAATTAATAATAACATTACCGCAAACCATATCGGAAAAGTCCAGTTGTTTTCGAACATTAGCCTTGGAGAAAGATTAAAAGCCAAAGCGGTTCCAATACGAGCAATCCCTAAATTTATTGCAAATGCCAAAGCAATTTCATAACCCTTAAACCATTTTACAATTACCTTGCTGGCAACAACAATACTTGTTTCAGCCCCTAATCCAAAAATCAACATTCCTAATGACATCATTTTTAATTCAGGAGAGTACGTTGACCAAAAAGAATTCATTAAACCGTATCCAAAACCACCTTCGCGGTAATAATCAGTTGCTCCGTAGCCGGTTATTACAGCTCCGATAAGCATAAAAACAGCAAACAAAAAACCTGTTGGCCTGATTCCTAATTTATCAAGAATAATCCCACCTAATATTGCCATCAACAGAAATGTATTTGGAAAAGCATAAAATCCGGCTACAATTCCAAAATCCTGTGATGAAAAATTAAGCTTCTCCTGCAGGATAAATTTTAATGGTGATAATGCATCGTAAAAATAATAATTAGCCGCCATTAAAAAACTTACCAATATCAACACCCCCCATCGAGCTTTAACTGAATCTCTTAGGGTCTTCTTTATTTGTTCCATATTAAATATTTAATTTACTTTTGAGGGTTTAATTTTAAAATGTCAAAATTAGAAAAAAAACGATAAACTGGACGAAACAAAAGCAACCCATGACTTTAGTCGTGGAAATTAAAGCAAAAACCCATGAACCATAACCGTTTTAACGGTTTATTAAAGCAGTGTGAATGTTTACATTTATTATTATTGTGTATTTTTAGAAATGAATAAAGCACTTATTTTGTACATTTGCTTCAAATTATTAACAAGTGTTTTACTGAAACACTAAGTATTATTAACCAAAACGGAAAAGTTTTTCTTTTGGAATAAACTAAATATTATGACTTTAATTAGAATAGTGAATTTTTTCAAAGTAATAATTATTATTTTTTGTATTACATTTAGTAATTTAACTATAGCTCAAATAAGCCAGGGAGGAACTCCTCCAAGTTTTTCATCGAATAATCTAAAAAATAATTTTCAGGAAATAATTGTGCAAAAACCAAATGTTGAGCAATTATTACTTGAAGATGTGGAGAATGATAAGCAAGCTGAACCCTTGAGATTTGCAAAACTTCTCGAAGTGAATTTTGATATAAACAACTCAGGTACATGGACAGATATTCCGGGAAAAGGCCGTATTTGGAGATTAAAAATTACTTCAGATGGCGCTCTTGCAATAGGAATTTACTATAATAATTTTCGAATTCCGCAAGGTGGACAATTATATTTATATAATGAAGACAAATCTCAGGTAATTGGAGCTTTTACCGAAGCAAATAACACTGAAAATAAATTATTTGCAACTGAATTAATTCAAGGGGAAACAACAATTCTGGAATATTTCGAACCTTATGGAGTCTTTGAAAAACCTGAAATCGGTATTTCGGAAATTTCTTATGCTTACAGGGCAGTTAATTCACTTTTTACAAAAGGAACTGATGATTTTGGTGATTCTGGCCCCTGCGAGGTCAATGTAAATTGCCCGGAAGGGGAGAATTGGCAAGATCAAAAACGAAGTGTTGCAAGAGTTTTGGTTAAACGCAGTGGATCTTCGATGTGGTGCACCGGTTCTTTGGTTAATAATACTATGGAAGACTTTATGCCTTACTTTTTAACAGCCGATCATTGCGGAAAATATTCCAGCGAGGATGATATAAATCAATGGATTTTTTATTTTAATTATGAGTCTGTTGCATGCCCCAATCCGGAGGAAGAACCTTCATCAAACACTATCGTTGGAGCAACTAAAAAAGCAAGTTTTGGATGGGAGGCTGGTTCCGATTTTTTTCTTATTCTTCTAAATCAAGGAATCCCATCATCATATAATCCTTATTTTGGAGGTTGGAACCGAAATAATTCATCCAGTCCAAATGGAGTGACTATTCACCATCCCGAAGGAGATATAAAAAAAATTTCAACCTATACAATTCCGATAACATCTTCGACCTGGGGTGACATTCCCAATACTCACTGGAAAGTAAATTGGGCTGCAACTGTAACCAATCATGGTGTGACAGAAGGATGTTCATCAGGTTGTCCGTTATATGATAATTTAGGACGTGTAATTGGTACTCTTACCGGCGGACAGTCTTCATGTACTCATTTAAATTATCCCGATTTTTTTGGTAAGTTTTCATATTCATGGGATTCATGTGGCACAGATAGTACTACACAGTTAAAATATTGGCTTGATCCCATAGACATTGGTGTTAACCAAATTGATGGATTAGATATACTCACCCGGATTACAAATTTTAAAATCGACAAAGTCGCAATTGCTCCAAATCCAACAAATGGAGAATGTATCATTTATTTAGATAATCAAGAATCAAATAACGTAGAAATTAATGTTTTTAATTTGCTTGGAAAAAAAGTTCCTTTTTATTGGAAAGAAATTAATTCAACAAATTATAAAATTAATCTTTCAGAAAACGAAAGGGGAATGTATTTGATTCAAATTATTTGTTCGGAGAAAATCTATAATTTAAAAGCTTATCTGATGAAATAATTGAAAATAGTGTTTTATATAAAACACAAAGTATTATTATCCATGCAGAAATCATTTCTGTTGAAATAAATTAAATATTATGATTTTAAATAGAAAAAGAATTTTTCACAAAACAATAATTTTTATTTTTTTTGTATTATCTAATAATTTGGCTAATGCTCAAATAAGCCAGGGTGGAACTCCACCAAGTTTTTCATCGAAAAATCTAAAAAATAATTTTCAGGAAATAATTGTGCAAAAACCAAATGTTGAGCAATTATTACTTGAAGATGCAGAGAATGATAAGCAAGCTGTACCTATGAGATTTGCAAAACTTCTCGAAGTGAATTTTGATATAAACAATTCAGGTACTTGGACAGATATTCCGGGAAAAGGCCGTATTTGGAGATTAAAAATTACTTCAGATGGCGCTCTTGCAATAGGAATTTATTATAATAATTTTCGAATTCCTGCAGCCGGACAATTATTTTTATATAATGAAAACAAATCACAAGTAATTGGGGCTTTTACCGAAGCAAATAACACTGAAAATAAATTATTTGCAACTGAATTAATTCAAGGGGAAACAACAATTCTGGAATATTTCGAACCTTATGGAGTTTATGAAAAGCCTGAAATTTGTATTTCTGAAATTTCTTATGCTTACCGAGCCGTTGATTTTCTTTTTACAAAAGGAAACGATGATTTTGGTGGCTCAGGCCCTTGCGAGGTTAATATTAATTGCCTGGAAGGGGATAATTGGCAAGACCAACAAAGAAGTGTTGCAAGAGTTTTGGTTAAACGCTCCGGCTCTTCGATGTGGTGCACCGGTTCTTTGGTTAATAATACGATGGAGAACTGTATGCCATATTTTCTGACAGCCGATCATTGTGGAAAATATTCAAGCGAGGAAAATATAAATCAATGGATGTTTTATTTCAATTATGAATCTGATGACTGCCCTGATCCTCAAGATGAGCCTGCATCAAATACTATTCTTGGAGCGACAAAAAAAGCCAGTTACGGAACTGATGGTTCCGATTTCTTTCTTGTTCTTTTAAATTCGGGAATCCCTTCATCATATAATCCTTATTTTGGAGGCTGGAACCGAAATAATTCACCCAGTCCCAATGGAGTAACTATTCACCATCCCCAAGGAGACATAAAAAAAATTTCAACCTATACAATTCCGATAACATCTTCGACCTGGGGTGAAACTCCAAATACTCACTGGAAAGCTAAATGGGCTGAAACTGAAAACGGGCATGGTGTAACAGAAGGTGGTTCATCCGGTTGTCCCTTATACGATAATTTCGGGCGCGTAATTGGTACACTGACAGGAGGACAGGCATCATGTACTCATTTGACTTATCCTGATTTTTATGGAAAATTTTCATATTCATGGGATTTGTGTGGAAATGATAGTACTACTCAACTTAAATATTGGCTTGATCCAATTGACTCAGGTGTTGAGCAACTTGATGGAATAGATGTTTGTGATAACCTGACAGCAAATTTTAAAGCCGATACAATTGTAATTCCTGTGGGAACGAACCTTTCATTTACCGATATATCAATTGGTGAACGCAGTGAATGGAACTGGACTTTTGATGGGGCAATTCCTTCAATTTCTTATAAACAAAATCCAAGCGGTATATATTATGAACAAGTTGGAAAATTCGATGTCTGCTTTGTCGTTAAAAATCAAATTAGTCAGGATTCAATATGTAAAATGAAATATATAACTGTCAAACCCGCAATATCTCCAAATCCAACAAATGGAGAAGTTGATATTTATCTCGGTAATCAAGAACTACAGGATGTTAAAATCAATGTTTTTAATTTGCTTGGAAAAGAAGTTCCTTTTTATTTGAGATCAATTAATTCAACAAATTATAAAATAAATCTTGCAGAAAACGACAGAGGAATGTATTTGATCCAGGTTATTTGCTCGGAGGAAATTTTTAATCTAAAGGCTTATTTGGTTAAATAATTTTTAATAGTAATTGATTGTAATTACCGAAAAACAAATATAAAACACAAGAAGTCCATGACTTTAGTCGTGTAGAACAAAATAAAACCCGAGAACAAAATTCTCGTTTTAATAAACCGCCATCCCGAAAGATTTCGGGAGTAAAGAAACTCAAAATATTTTGCGTCTTTTTAGCGTACTTAGCGGTTAATATAAAAAAAGTTATGACAGAACAAGAAAATCTAAATTTACTTTCGCAGTCCTCAGTTTCAAAAGGTTTGATGGTAATTGCAAATAAAGTTTTTAATTCGGAAAGAATTTCCGAAAAAGATGCTTTGAAACTTTTTAAGGAAGCCGATTTGGGATTTCTTGGAATATTATCAAATTTTATTCGTGAGAGCAAAAATAAAAATTATACTTATTTCATTCGAAACCTGCATATTGAACCGACAAATAAATGTATTCACGATTGTAAGTTTTGCTCGTATTCGGAAAGAAATGCCGGGCAAGGATGGGAATATTCACCTGACGAAATAATTGAAATCGTTAAGAAAGCTAATGCAAATATTAACGAAATACATGTTGTCGGAGGTGTTCATCCCGAACGTGATTTACATTACTACGGAAATATTATTCGAAGAATTAAGGAAATTCGGCCTGAAATTCATATCAAAGCTTTCTCAGCTATTGAGCTTGATTATATGATCAAATTGTCGGGGATGACATTATCTGAAGGACTATCGGAGTTGAAAAATTACGGGCTTGACTCAATACCGGGAGGAGGAGCCGAAATTTTTAATGAAAAACTTAGAAAAAAGATATGTAAAAGTAAATCCGATTCAAAACGATGGTTGGAGATTCATGAAGTTGCACATAGTTTGGGAATTCCATCGAATGCGACAATACTTTACGGACACTTAGAGGAATATTCCGACCGCATTGATCATTTGAACAGACTTAGGATCTTACAGGATAAAACCTCAATGTTCAATGCTTTTATTCCATTGAAATTTAAAAATTCAAATAACGAATTATCAAATATTAATGAGGTTTCTGTAATTGAGGATTTAAGAAATTATGCTGTTTCAAGAATTTTCTTAGATAATTTCCCTCACATTAAAGCATATTGGCCAATGATTGGTAGGCAATTATCACAAATTTCATTATCCTTTGGCGTTGATGATTTTGATGGAACAATCAACGATTCGACAAAAATCTATTCACTCGCAGGTGCCGAAGATAAAAATCCATCAATGACCACCGAGGAGTTAATTAATTTAATAAAACAAGCCGGACGGATACCGGTTGAGAGAGATGCTTTGTATAGGGAAATATAGGTAATAAGGTATAAGTCATTTGGTTGTCATTTAGTTGTCATTAAGTTGATATTTTCTTTATTCCCCCTATTTCCTTTATTTTCCTAATTCAATTTTTATTAATAATTTTGTCTTCTTAAATAATCTGCTTAATTTAGCCTGATTAAATAAAGTCAAAGAAATAAACCGGAAATTCATAAAATACGGTAATTAAAAAGCAAAAGATGAAAAGATCAATAATCAGTTTATTTGTATCTGTAATAATAATTTTAATAGCCCAATCGTGTATGAATCTTTATGATCAACCGGCTGTTGATAATGATGATGAAAAAAAGGATACAACAAAAAATTCAATACAAACGCTTAGTGAATCAATGGATGATTTTAATGAAAAGATGGAAACCGTTGATAACATGGAGCAACAACTACTTGATCTGGAAAAAATGGCTAATTCAGGTGAAATTTCCGAAGATGAAATGAAAAAGATCACTGAAAAATACTATGGTAAAAATGATAATTATGAAGCGGAAACAAAATCAATATCAAGTTTAGAAAAAATCCCATTATGGGCAAATCAATTAGGTTTGATCGAACCTCGCAATATGACTTTAATTCCGGATAAATCAATTATGACCTCTATCAATAATCCTTCCGAAGGCTTTAATTCTATAACTTTTGTTTACGAAGGACAATATGAAAACGCATTAAAACAGGCGAAAATAATTGCCGAAAATGCAAATATTCCATTAAGTAAAAATTGGTTAAAAATTCATAAATTGATAAACAGACAAAAAGAGGATGCGAAAAAATATGGGAATAAACCTCCTGATGATTTAAAAGGGATCACTTATATTAATTACGAACAAACAAATAATGAATCCGATTTTTTGATGTCGGTTTCTGTTGACGCAAATGGTTTTTTAACAATTCAGGCAGCAAACCTCGAACAAACAAAACTTCAAATGGATAAATACATCCCTGAGATGGAGAGAAAATAATGAGTAAACCTTTTGACGATATTTATCATAACGGAATAATTTCTGAAATCAATAAAGAAAAAATATTGGTAAGCATAATTTCTCACTCAGCATGTGCTTCTTGTAATGCGAAAGGAATGTGCAATATTTCAGAAATGAAAGAAAAAATTGTTGAGGTAATTCCGCAACCCGGTGTGAATTATAAAATAGGTGAAGAAGTTACTGTGTTAATGAAGAAATCATTAGGCTCTCAGGCAGTTATCTTAGCTTATGTTCTTCCGTTTTTAATTATGATTAGTGTTTTGATAATTTTAATTAATTTAACCGGCAACGAAGGCCTTTCCGGTTTGATTTCGATAGCTTTTCTCGTTCCGTATTTTTATATAATATATTTACTGCGGAATAGATTTAAGAAGAAATTTGTTTTCGTGATACGAAAGAAGTGAGTTTTCTCTTTTATTTAAGACGCAGATTTTCGCTGATTTGTTATGATTTTTATCTGCGATTTTCAGCGATGATCTGCGTCAGTAAATTTTTAGATGCAGATTATTTATGATTTTTATCTGTGTTTTTCTGCGGCAATCAGCGTCATTAACTATCTTGAATAAACCATACAATAATGCAAAATATCAGCTTCAACAAAACTTCCACCAACTATTTTAAAACCATTTTTCTGATAAACACCTGCAACAGCGGCTTGTGAATGCAAATAGACAGGTTTGTTTAACGGGATTGTTTTGTCAAGAATAAATTTCAAAAGAATCGTCCCGATATTTTGTTTTCGGTGGGATTTTAATATTGCAAATCGCTCAAGTTTTATTCCTTTTTTTGTTTCACGCCAACGAGCCGTTGCCACCGGTTCTTTGTTGGAAAAAACTAAATAATGTTGAGATTCATCCTCAAATTCATCAAATTCTAAAGTAGGATCAACCACTTGTTCAATCACAAAAACTTCATTTCGAATTGCATAAGCTTTTTCGAGAAATTTCTTGTCACCTTTTTTTATTTCTATTATTTCAATCATTTATCCATTTAATCATTCAATCATTTTAGCATTAATCTTCTCAGCAATAATTCCCGATATTTTTTCAATGGCAATTCTTTCCTGTTTCATCGAATCTCTTTCACGAATTGTTACCGTGTTGTCTTCTAAAGTTTGATGGTCAACAGTAATACAATAAGGCGTTCCAATAGCATCCTGTCTTCTGTATCGCCTGCCGATTGCATCCTTTTCATCATATTGACACATATAATCAAATTTCAAAGAATCCATTATTTCTCTTGCTTTTTCCGGTAGATTATCCTTTTTAATTAAAGGTAGAACAGCCGCTTTAAAAGGAGCAATAACAGGAGGTAATTTCAATACAACACGCGAAGAACCATCAGCTAAAATCTCTTCGTTGTAGGCATGGCTAAAAATTGCCAAAAATGTCCTGTCAAGGCCAAGTGAAGTTTCAACAACAAAAGGAACATAGGATTGATTTAATTCAGGGTCGAAATATTGGATTTTTCGGCCTGAGAATTCCTGATGGGCTGCTAAATCGAAATCGGTTCTCGAATGAATACCTTCCAATTCTTTGAAACCTATTGGGAAATCAAATTCAATATCACTTGCGGCATTGGCATAATGAGCAAGTTTTTCATGGTCGTGGAAACGGTATTTTTCTTCGGGAATACCGAGTGACAAATGCCATTTAATTCTTTCTTTTTTCCAATACTCAAACCATTTTAATTCCTCACCCGGACGAACAAAAAATTGCATTTCCATTTGTTCAAACTCCCTCATTCGGAAAATAAATTGCCGGGCAACTATTTCGTTTCTAAAAGCTTTACCAATTTGAGCTATCCCGAAAGGAATTTTCATTCTTCCGGATTTTTGAATATTCAGGTAATTAACAAAAATTCCCTGGGCTGTTTCGGGCCTGAGATATATTTGGTTTGCATCTTCGCTTAACGATCCCATTTGAGTTGAGAACATCAGGTTAAATTGACGGACATCGGTCCAGTTTTTCGATCCTGATAAAGGGCATGCTATCCCGAGTTCTTCAATCAATAATTTAATATCCTCTAAATTATCGGAATCCATTGCCGGATATAAACGATTTTTTATATCCTCAATTTTTTTGACATTTGCCAACACCCGTGGATTGGTTGTTTTATATTGATTTTCATCGAAACTCTCACCAAAACGTTTTCGGGCTTTGGTTACTTCTTTTTGAATTTTTCCTTCAATTTTGGCAATAAAATCTTCGACGAGAACATCAGCCCTGTAACGCTTTTTCGAATCTTTATTATCAATCATAGGATCGCTAAAAGCATCGACATGGCCTGAGGCTTTCCAAATTGTGGGGTGCATAAAAATTGCCGAATCAACACCAACAATATTTTCGTGATATTGAACCATAGCTTTCCACCAATATTCTTTGATGTTGTTTTTCATTTCAACACCATTTTGGCCGTAATCATAAACGGCACTTAATCCGTCGTAAACTTCACTCGACTGGAATACAAACCCATACTCTTTGGCATGGGAAATTATTTTTTTGAATTTATCTTCGTTATTTGACATGCGGCAAAAATAGCAAAAAGAATATATTTTTTTGGAATTTTCCTGGCAACAAATTTTAAAGAGCAACAAGTTTCAGGAAATAATTACTCATGTCACCTGAAATATTTAAAATATAAATTCCCTTTTTCAATTCATTCAGGGGAAAATCTGATCTGTCCCAACCGAATTGATGTTTCCCACGACTCAAGCATTTATTTATCAGCATACTGACAAATTTACCCTGATCGTTTAATAAAGAAACAGTAATAAATTGCTCGAATAATAAATCCAGTTCAATAGTAATATTATCTGTAAAAGGATTTGGATAGCAATTGGTTTTAATTCCCGGTTCAGAAATTTCTATCTGATCAATTCCAACAGTATTTATTTCAAAACTGGACTCTTCTGAAAATGAAGAAACAGCAAAGCCCTGATCAATAGCCTGAACACTCCAGAAATATATTCCATCAGCAAGGTTTTCTATTATCCAGCGAATGTTAGTATTGGCATTACCTAATGCTGCTATTTGCCGACATCCATCATTTGTCGCCATTGGAGGACAAATATTCGTGCCACCGCTTGTTGTACCGATTTTAATATTATATGAAAAGCCATTACCGGACTGCTCGGAATCATAAGCATTACTCCATCCAAGTGTAGCCTGGTTTCTATTAATCTCAGTTGTGAGGTTATTTGGAGGTATTGGAGCTGTGTTTTGAGTTTCGGTATTATTCTTAAATAAAAAAGTGCCTGAGTTCTCCATTTGAATATCCGTATAACCTGACATAAGCAAGTCAACATCACCATCATTATCGTAATCGCCCCATGAGATTGAACTTTTATGAAGGCCGCGTAAACTCGCTGAAGGATCAACATTGAAAAGATCACTACCATAATTCCGGTAGAGACGTGTAGTAACCTCAGGTGCAGAGATTTCAAGGTATCCCGATTGTATAAAATCTACATTACCATCGTTGTTATAATCAGCCCAGCAAACATTACCATCAATCGTTCCCAGAATTTCTATCCCGATATCGCTGAAAGTTCCATTATCGTTATTATTGAAAATATATGCCAAAAATGTTGGTGTTGAAGGATCTCCATTAAGTATGATATCCAGATCATTATCGTTATCTTTGTCACCCCAGGCAACATCCCCAAACCTTAAGGATGGTAGCCCAAATGTTCTATACGAAAATTCACCCTCTCCTTCATTAATATAAATTCCGGTAAACCTGTTTCCATAACCCAGTGTATCAAAATAATATCCATTAATCAACAGATCAAGGTCCTGATCATTGTCATAATCACCAAAGGCTATTTTGCCATCATAAACTCCCTGAAGGCCGGCTGAGAGAGTAGTAAAGATATTATTGCCGTCATTCCTAATGATCCGGCTCAACGACATAATGATCCCTCCTCCCTGTTCCTCAGCAAAAGCACCTGTAATAACTATATCCGAATCGCCATCATTATCTGTGTCTCCCCAACAAACTGACCCTGAATAAACATCCGGAAGATCAATATTGAGGTTCGTAAACTGATCATTACCATGGTTCTGAAACAGGTAAGAGTGGGGAATAAGTTCATTGCCATCCTTGCTAGCTCCAATGAGTAGAAGATCAGGAAAATTATCACCATTATAATCGCCCCAGGATGCATCGGCATACATTAAGGGGGGTATGTTTGTATTGACAAAAGTAAATTGGTCATTCTGATCATTCCTGTACAATGCGACAGCAACAGTATCACCGGAGTTGCCACAAATAAAAATATCAAGATCACCATCGCTATCATAATCAATAAATTGCGAAACACCATCAGCAATGTTAATCAGAGTATTTGAAACAGAAGTTACATCCGTAAATAAATTTTTTTGGCCTGATAGCAAAACAGGTATGAAGTAAATAAGGATGGCAGAAAGTAAAATCTTTTTCATAAATTTATGTAAAATTAATCAATGACTAATTGCAAAGATACATGTTTGATATGATTATTTAAGTTCGAGAACCTGAGTTTTTTATCCTCTATTTCATTCTATTTGATGGTGTTGAGAGAAACAAAATAATTCTATTCGCACTACCTTTAAATTAGTTTAATTCCATCAGGCTCTATTGTAATCTCTCGTTGTTTGTATAATGCTCCTATTGTTTTTTTAAATGCCTTTTTGCTAATGCCAAACTGCGAATAAATTTCATCGGGAGAACTTTTGTCCGTAATTGCCAAAAATCCATTATTTTCTGCTAATTTGCGGCAAATCAAGTCACTATAAGTGTCATTAAATTTGTTGTAACCAATTGGTTGAAGTGAAATATCAATTTTGTTGTCTGCACGGATTTTTTTTACAAATCCATTCAATTTATCTCCAACTTTGAGTTCTGTGAATACTTCGTTTGCAAAAACCAATCCTTTATGCTTCTTGTTAACTATTACCGAAAAGCCAAGATCAGATTCCTGTATCACCATCAACCCAACCTTTTCTCCTTCTTTTAAAGAAATATCTTCATTTTGCAGAAACTTTTCTGTTTTATTTGTAGCATATAACCGGTCTGTTTTTTCATCAACATCCAAATAAACAATATACCATCTTCCTTTTTGCATTTTTCGTCTTTGCTCTTGAAAAGGAACCATCAAATCTTTTTCCATTCCCCAATTCAAAAAGGCTCCAACATCTGTCACATCTGATACTTGCAATAGAGCAAAATCATTTAATAAAATACCAGGAGTCAGGTTTGTAGCTATTTTCTTTTCAGAAGAATCACGGTAAACAAAAACCTTAATTTTATCCTCTAACTCAAATTTTTCCGGGCAATATTTATTTGGTAACAGTACTTCCTCACCTGATTCATCCACTAAATATAAGCCAACACTTGCTTGCCTTAAAATTCTTAATTCGTTATATTTTCCAATTTTTATCATTAGTAGTCAAGGCTTAATTTTAAGTGTTTACCAAATCCTTCTCTGATTATTCTCATAAGTGTAGAAAGTCGTATATCGGAAGCGTTATTTTCAATTCGTGAAATATAAGTCTTTGTTGTTCCACATTTTTGCGCTAACTGTTCTTGTGTCAGTCCATTATTTTTTCTTAATTCCTGAAGCATTACTCCAAGTTTAAACGCTTCAAATCCTTCTTCAAAACTTTCTCTCTCTTCTGTTCCTCTCTTTCCATACTGTTGGTCCAGGTGGTCAGTAAATGATGTTAAATTATTTTCTGTTTTTTTCATCGAAGTATTGTTTTTTAAGTTTTTCTGCTTTTCATATTTATCACAAAGATAATCTTTTAAGGAACTTTAATTTTATTTTATGCCTCTTTGTTTATTCAAATTTTTTGCTACAATTCAATTTGGGCTCAATTTGCTGGCATACTTTTTTAAACTCTTCTTTATAAATCTTTTCAATCTCGTTTTTAGATATTTCATATTCTAGTTCATTAATCTGATACACTGTACCATCATGCATAGGGATTAAGAAATCTGCCGACTTAACCTCTTTTTGCACTTCAATTAACGCCATTTTATATATATATGAAGCTGTAGATTGAACTACATGACTTAAAGCCCATATACTATCTTCATCTAATGAAAATCTATAGTTCCCATATTCGGTACCTACTTTCTTTTTTTGCAGTAATTCTTTTACAATTTGAGTTTTGAATTTCTCTAAATTTTTGAATTTTTGAAAATAGCTTATAGCTTCCCTTTTCAAACTATCATCGCCATACATGTACCTGTAAAAAATAATTTTAGCTTCTTTTCTATCGTCTTTATTTTTTAAAACATTTTCAGCTAAGTCTGAATATATATCCGAATTATATAGGTCTATCAATGCTTTATCATTGCTTAATGATGCGAGTATCCCAGCTTCGAATTGAGAATAATCTACATATAACAATTTCATACCATTGTCAGGGATAATAATATCTCTGTTAGATTTTCTGAGATTTTGTAATGAGGGTTGACGTAAAATAATCCTTGAAGTAATAGTTCCAAAACCAAAGTATGAAGGATAAGTCCTTTCTTTACCACCCCAATGAGAAAGAATATAAAGTAAACTATCAATATCCTGTTGGCTTCTTAGTAACTCATAGAATAAATTGCAGATTTCATCAGTTTTTCTACGAATCTTAAAAGAATAAAGTAATGACTGAATTATTTTATAGTTGCATTTTTCTAAATAATCTTTTTGTGTTTCAATATTGTCTGGTGTGAAAATATTATGATTAAGTTGCAGGCTATTTTTAATTGAATAGATGAATTTTTCTAAGGTTGCGCACCTCTGCTTAGCAATATTTAAGTCCACACGTACACCATGCATTTGTCTTTCTTGTATTAGTCTATTAACATTAACTTCAAGATTATTAAACCTTTTAATTTCTGCGTCATCTTTCTCTAAAAGTGTTTTGTAGAGAAAAGCTAATTGTTCTAGAAACAATTTGATGTTATCATTAGATAATCTGAATTCTGAATCTATTACTTTGTGATGTCTAAGAAAGTTTAATGCTTTCCAATTTGCGAACTCGCGAAACTCTTTACCCTCTTGAGACATTTGTTTGTCAAAAGATTCTAAATCAATGATTTTTGGTAATGTTTTTATATTTCGTGTATTAAATTCTCTAATCAAATCACTTGTTTGAAATGTAATAAAGGTGTTCTTGAAATTGTAATCAATTGCTTTTTTGAAATCGTTAAAATTCTCAATATTTAACGAGTACCATTCTGATTCTATGAGAATTACTATTACATTTTTCATTTTATATTGAATATAATTGCTCTATAAAATTATCATCATCATCTTCATTAAAACCTTGTATATATACTAAATCTTTATTCTTAAACATGTTTGTGAATTCATGAGCATTTTTAAGCGAGGCATTTACATACTTGGTTTTTATAAGTTTAGTATCGAATGTCCTTAATGATATTAAAGCAATTCTATTTTGAAAATATCCATGAGTAAATCCCTCTCCAAATTTTCTTATAATTACTCTTTTGTAATTTAAGTCCACTGAGCAAACATAAATAATCATTGAAGCAATAACAGCTCTTTTTGTTTCATCATTTTTTTCAATATTTTGTACTGCATATTGAACTAAGTCAGGTGATTTACATTTGTGTTTAGCCAATAAAAGCCAAACCTGATATGTTTGAAATGCGTATGTATTATAACTATCATCTAATAAAATCTTTTTAAGATAAATCAGAAAGCTTTCATTAATAATATCTGTTGATAATAAATTTAATACTTTACATACCTGTGTTGTCATCCAAGGTTTATCTATCAAACTTTTAACAGCTAATAATAAAGTATCTTTAAATCCTGAATTAATAGTGTATAGGTTTAAATTCTTTTTGCCTAACAATTCAATTGTATTTAAAGCATAGTTAAGTTTTCTTGCTGAATCTTCTGATGTGTTTAAGTCTTCTTCAATATTGTTTTGTAATAGCTCAACGCTTTGATGAAATGCTTGATTTAGATATGCGTAATTTCCTGATTTTCTTAGCCTTGATATTTTATTAAGCTCCAAATCAAATAGGTTGTCAAAATCCCCTCTAATTTTTTCGTTGGCTTTATTATTTTCCTCTTTATCAACAATCGTAATTATTTTTGTCTTTTGGGAATTTACTGACAAATGACATCTTCTTAATTCATATTCAAAGACTTGCAAAATTTTTCTTGCCTCATATTTATCTTTACAGAAAATTCTAATATCATCCATAAATCTATAATATGCGAAAGAACTATTTTGCATATAAACATCAACCTGATTAAGGTAAAAAGTAGCAAGTAAAGCAGATGCGTCACTATTTTGGGGTAACCCTAAATCGTTACTTGAAAAGTTATTTAATATTTCGCCAAGAAGCTTACATGCTTTCTTTTCGTTGATTGTTTCACAAACTCTTTCAATCTTTTCAATTAACAACTTTTTGTTAATGTTGTCATAAAAATTTAATAAGTCAATTTCAATTATACAGTTATAAACGTAATTCCCTGAATTATTTACCAAGTTAACTTTATCAACTAAAGCATATTGCATTTTCTTCCATTGCTCTACACCATTAATTATCAACTGTTTCTTTAAAAACCTGTTAAATCTAGCTGAATAGACATAGGGAATCATTGCATTATCTAACTTCTCAGCCAGAACACCAGCAACAGCCATATACATTATACGGTCAATGAAAGGTAAAACTAAAGCTTGCCTCAGAGTAAACCTCTTCTTTGGTACATAAAACTGCTCTGCTTGTACTGCTTTATAATTGTTTCCATCAAAATATTTTTCAAATTGTTTAAATAAATAATCTTGGGTCAATAAGTCAATATACTTCAATGGGTCATGAAACCAGTCATCAACAATGTCTGTTTTAAGTCGTAATCTTGCTAATTCCAAATCAAGACAAACATCATTAATAATTGCTTGATATATATCTATTACTGAATTATTTATTTCCCTCTTATGATTTGACGACTCGGTATCAAGTTGAATTCTATTTAAAGATTTTAACTTATTATTAATAGCTTCAAATGATATTTGAGCACAATCAATTGTATTTAGTTCAAAATTCTCATTTGGGTATTTGCAGATGATCCCGTATAGAATATTTTTTTTATCTATAAATATTCCTGCCCCAGATATACCATGTAATGAATCAGGAGAAGGAGAAGTCATTAATTTTACTCTTTTTAATTCGTTATCATTTCTTTCAAAATTAAAAAGGTGTAATTCATTTTCATTTGCAGAAAATGTTGCCCATGAAAAAAACTTGGTATCATCGTTATTCAATTTATCTGTTACAAGTATTTGTCGAAAATTTACATTTGCATTTTTATCAATGATGATGATTGCAAAATCATCATCAAAAATTATCAACTTGCTGTTAATTTCACTTTTTTTTATAGCCTGAAGTCTTTTAAATTTTCCGTTTTCATTATATGAAATAGCAAGGTTTGCAATTTTATCCTTACTAAAGGCTGTTTGTGAATCTTCTTGAAGAATATGTTTAGCTGTTAACACATAATTATAGTCACAGTAATTTGGTGTTTCATATACTATACCAGAACCAAAACTAGGAACTCCACTAACAAAAGTAGATATTTTGACACCACATTTTTTAAGTTTGTCAGATACTAATGCCATATTTCTCATTGTTAGGAGTTAAAATGAAATTATAATCTTTTTTGTCTTTGTTTGTAATTTCAAGATTATTTAATGCTTCTTCATAATTAAACATGAATTTTATGGGCTGTCTATCAGTCCTATCTGTCAACTTTAGAATTTTAAGTATTGCGCGTTTATTTGGTAAAAAATGCTTCTTACTATTTGTACTTATAATAAAAGTATTGCACTTAATCTTTTCTAGTATGTTTTTGGTGACACTTCGATAACTGCCATGGTGTGGTAATTTAATTATATCAAAATGTATAGGATTTTCACCATTTTCAATTGACAATTTGTTTATAATGCATTCTAATCGATCAGGAGTTACATCCCCAGTTAGAAGTACATTTTTGTTATCTGATTGTAGCTTTAAAACAACGCTACTTTTATTAGAAATTGATTTATCTAGACTCTTGTCGTCTATGTATTTATCAAGTTTTGTCATTGGTGACTTCCAATCGCATTTAAAATCACCTGATAAATAAGCTCCTTTTTGAAGACTATATTTTTCTAAATCGGCTTTTAACGGAGATAAAAAAACTATTTCTAAATCATCAAAATGTAAAGAACCACTATTATCTGTATAGGTTGTCCACTCTGCTTTTGTTTTAGTTAGCAGTTCTTCAACTTCATAAGCCTGTTTATATGATAAAAGATTTTCGCCACTTGGCAATTTTTCTAATACTCTTCTTGGCGAGTTAAATATCACCTTATTAATAAATTTCGATTCTTTGCTATAATCATTTTCATTAATATGATTTAATAAGTCAATTATTCCTCTGATATGGTCATCATCATGATGAGTAATTATTAATAAATCAATGGCTTCACCCTTTTCGTAGATTTTATCAATTTCTGCTAAAAGATATTTACTATCGTTTCCACCGTCAATTAGAATATTGTGATTATTATGTTGAACTAAAATCGAATCTCCAGTTCCAGCTTTTAGAAATTTTAATTCCATATATTTTATTATTAGTTAAACTGTCTACGTTTCCTTCAATGAGGCATAATCAGAAATAATAATACCCTACCATATATCCGCCCAATTTGGGTGGATATCGCTCATTATATCGCGTATATTTCTTTTTTGTCCATTATTTTCTTACAAACCTTTTACTTATTTTTGTATGTTTTTCTTATAAACTTTCATTTTTTCTTTGTTTTTTCACCCCAATAAAACCTTCAGTAAAACATTTAAAAACTAATTGTTCAACAAAGTAACATAAAATATTCCATATATCTTAATAAATAAAAAAAAGGTTTTCCGTTTGGAGACCAAACTTTGGAAAACCTTTTGCTGAGGCTCAGATTCTACTTCAACAAATGTAGTTGTAGTATTTACTGCTTTCACATTATGTACGTTTATTATCAGGCTGCATAATTTATTAACTCTATTCCGGTTTTTAAAATTTCTGCTACAACTGGGTTTGAAGATTGAAAATCAGATAAACTAAATGGATGTGGTTCAATCATTAAATCATCATCTGTTCGCATTTTCATAAGCTCAATTTGCATATCAATAATATCATCAATTGATTTAAAAATAATAGCTAAGTCGATATCACTATCTTCATGATTAGTTCCTTTTGCAAAAGAGCCAAAAAGAATCACATTTTCAATCCGGTATTTACTATGAACTGAATCAGTATATTTTTTTGCAATCTTTATAGCTTCGTTTTTATCCATAGTCTGATTTTTTTAATATTTGATATCCATTGTGTTGTGAAACCGAATGTACATTTTTTGTAAAAAGCTTGTTTATAACTATCGTATCTTGCGTTTAAATTAAAAGTTGTTATTGTATCTAACCAAACAATATGTTCATCATTAAAATCAAGTTGAGAAAGTTTTGCCAGCCTTCTTAAATCATGTGTAAACGGTGCATGGTTTTTTGTTTGTTTTACAACAATTGCTTTTAATAATCTTTCTATTACAATGTGACCAATAAATAATGACCAATGATAATCTTTTGAATTATACAAATTTATCATTGTTTCATAATCTTTATCAGAAGTGGTTATCCAATGATTAGAAATTTTTTCTATGTTTATATCATTATTCATTTATCAAAAATACTAAATTCTTTTTTAAAATTAAGAAAATAAAAAAAGGTTTTCCGTTTGGAGATCAAACTTTGGAAAACCTTTGAAGATATTTAATTAGAAAGGGGGTTCAATATTTACAAAAAATAAAGTATTGTTGCACTAAAATTTTATTTGCATATTATCATTTCAGCATTCTATAATTCTCTCATTCAATCATTGTTATTTGTCCATTTTTATTTTATCCTCCTTTGTCAGGCCGGAAAGAATCTCAATATTTATTCCGTCGGATAATCCGGTTTCGATAAAGCGTTTTTCGAATTGCTGAGGTCCGGTTTCTACTTCAACAAAAGCGGTATCGTTTTCAAATTTCAGAAGATTTTCCGAAACTGTTAAGACACTGTCAACTCTATCGAGAACAATATCGGCATTTGCACTATATCCGGCCCGGATAAATTTATCAGCCATTAATTTCACATTAGCCTTAATTTCGAACTGAATAGCACCGTTCTCTTCAACACCTTTTGGTGAAATATGTTCAAGGTCGGCATTAAAGAAAACATCTTCCAAAGCACCGATTGAGAGAATTAAAGGCATGCCTTCCGATATTTTCCCGACTTCGGATTCATCAATTTTTCCTTTAAAAATCATATCATCCATATCGGCAACTGTAGCTATGGTTGTTCCGGCATTGAAAGTATTGCTTTCGATAACCGAATTTCCAATTTCAACAGGAACGTCGAGGACCATACCGGTTATGGTTGATCTGATCAAAGTATTTGTAGGTTTTCCCGAGCTTTTTGTTTGCCCTTCTTTTACAAGGTCAAGATTGTCTTGAGCCGATGTAAGTTCCTCAATCGCGTTATTATAGGCAAGTTCATAAGCTTCAAATTCGGTTTGGGCAATTACGTTTTCGTCAAGTAATTCCTTTTGACGATCGAAATTACGTTTTGCATTTTCAAGATTAATCTTTGCCCTGTTTACCCGCGATTCGGAATTATTCAAAGCTACCATATTTGGAATGATCTTAACTTTAGCTATTAAATCACCTTTATTAATACTTTTTCCGGCTTCAATGTAAATTTCTTCAATAATACCGGATACTTGTGGTTTTATTTCAATTTCATAACGCGGAACAACCGAACCGGTTGCTGTTGTTTTTTTAATAATATCGGAAATAAAAGCAGTAGTTGTTTCATAAACTATTGGTTTTGTTTGTGATTTTTGATATAAGAAATAAATCGTATAAGCAAAAACTCCTAATAATGCTACCCCAAAAAAAATCTTCAGAAATTTCTTCATTGTTTCAATTATATAAATTAATTAATATATTTTTAAATTCATTTTATTCGTCTCGTAAAGCGTCAATAGGTTTGATACTTACGGCTCTTTTTGCCGGTATCCATCCTGCAAATGCTCCACAAATTATTAATATTGTTAAAGCGGTTATAGCTTTATTAAAATCAACTTCCGGATTGGTAAACATATCGGTAGCTGCCCCTGCTTTAATCAAAGCCCAGTTTATTAATTCAAGGATTCCCACACCTGCTGCCAAACCAATATATCCTGCCAAAGTTGTTAAAAAAACCGATTCGGTAATTATCTGGCCGATAATATTTGCCGGTGTTGCACCAATTGCACGTTGAATTCCAATTTCTTTTGTGCGTTCTTTCACCACGATCAGCATAATATTGCTAACACCAATAATTCCGGCTAACAAAGTACCAATCCCAACAATCCATATTAGTCCGTTAATTCCCGTGAAAAGATTAACCATTTTTACATATTCATTTTCAACATTAAATGAACCGATTGCTCTTTCATCGTCGGGTGAAACACTATGACGGCTTCGCATTAATGCTTTTGCCTGTTCTTCAACTTCTGAAACCGAAACTTTGCCTTCAGCAGTGATTGCATAATATCCAATCACATCGCCATAATTATATGTTTTTTGTAAAGTTGTCAAAGGAATAGATATTTCTCTTTCTTCGTGTTCAGCTTGTTGGTCATTCTTTTTTGATTTGAATACTCCGACAACCTGAAAAAATACTCCCTGAATTTTCAGATATTCGCCAATTGCTTCCTCACCCGGTTCAAACATTTCTTCATATACCCTTTGTCCGATTACTGCAACTTTACGTTTGTTCTTAATATCAATATCATTAATATATCTTCCTTTAATAATGTTAGCAGGATCAATAAGATTATAATCAGGGAAATTGCCCTGAATAGTAAAAGCTGCGGTTCGGTCTTTACGAATTACATTATTATTCCCGTTTCCACCCCAACCTCTTAACTTTGGAGCAATATATTCAATTTCAGAAATATTATTAATTAATGCTTTGGTATCATCATTATTGAAATTAAAACGTCTTCCGCGAGGAAATCCTTTAAATGGGATTGAAGTTTGCTGTGTCCACATAAACATGCTGTTTGTTGCCATGTCGCCCATTCCCTGACTAACACCATTATCAAGGCCTTTGCCTGAACCAAGCATTATTATCAGCATAAAAATACCCCAAAAAACACCAAAAGCAGTGAAAAAAGTACGCAACTTATTTTTTCTAAGGGTGCTGATGATTTCGTTCCATCTGTCTAAATCAAAGAGTTTCACGTTTATTTATTTTTGAAATTGGAATTTGGTTTTCATATTTTTGTTTCTAACAGACTGTTAAAGCTTTCCGTTTTGTCATGGTTTTCTGCTACGCCATCGAAAACCCCGCCAAAACTATTTTTACCATTCTATTTAACCCCGACCTAAAGGACGGGGTTACTTTTTGTCCCTTTATAATCATGCTCCTGTTTGTTCCCGAATTCTCGGGATCATGGGTGTTTCATTTTTTCTAATTTCTAATTTCCAACTCATTCATCATGTAAAGCAATAACAGGTTTAACACTTGCGGCTTTTCTTGCAGGCACAAATCCTGCAATTGCTCCTGAAAACACCAATAATAATGTTGCCGAAATAGCAATTTTAAAATCAATCTCAGGATTTGCAAAATAATCCGTCGCAGGCATTGCTTTTGAAACAAGTTCTAACAGACCAACTCCTAGAACCAGCCCTATATAACCTGCAACACTTGTAATTAAAATAGATTCCTGTAAAATCAGGCTGATGATTGACCAGGGGGTAGCTCCAAGTGCTTTCCGAATTCCAATTTCTTTGGTGCGTTCTTTAACAATTATCATCATAATATTGCTAACCCCTACAATTCCGGCAATTATGGTTCCTATTCCTATTATCCATATAAAAAGGCGGATGCTTGCAAACAGGGTCATAAATTGCTCATAATTTTCTATTGTATTAAAAATATTTATTGCCCGCTCGTCTTCAGGATCAAACTTGAGTTTCGAGGAAAGCGAGCTTTTAATTTCACTTTCTACGGTATGACTTTCGTTAACACTTGCATCTCCAAGCATAAGACAAACACTTCTGATCCTGTTTCCCTGGTTAAAAACTTTTTGAGCAGTTGTGAATGGAATATAAACGCGTCTGAGGTCTCTGTCTCCTCCCGGGTCATCAAATACTCCAACAACTTTAAAAGGAACTCCGCTTACTTTAATATATTCACCAACAGCTTCTTTTCCTTTAAAAAGTGCATCATAAACCACACGGCCAAGTACAACTACTTTTCTGAAATCATTAACATCTATTTTATTAACATATCTTCCGTTCGCAAGCACTAAGGATTCAACTTCTTTGTATTCTGGAGATACGGCAAAAATATCAAAAGTTCCGTATTCGTTTTTATATGACAGGGTATTATTTCTCCAAATTGTGAAACGAGCAGAACTGCTTTCAACCTTATCGATTCTTGATAGAATTTCTCTGTCTTCGTTATTAAACTGCAGACGTCTTCCGGGTTTCAACCCTTTATAAGGGATGCTTGTGATACCCGGATTTATACTTAGATAGTTGACAGCATCGCCCTCAAACTCTTTTTTCACTCCATTTTCAAGTCCGTAACCCGAACCTAAAAGAACAATAAGCATAAATATTCCCCATGCAACACTAAATCCTGTCAAAAATGTTCGCAAACGATTTTTTTTGATAGTGCTGAATATTTCCTGCCATTTGTCTAAATCAAACATGAGAGAGTAATTGATTATTTATTATTGACTATTGATCATTTTATGTTTCATTAATTAACAACCGCTATTTCTTCAATCCATTTTTGTCTTTCACCGTTGGAGATATTTTTTTCAATAATTCCATCCTTAAGCCTGATAATTCTGTCGGTTCGGGCTGCAATATCCCTTTCGTGAGTTACAATTAAAATGGTTATACCGGTTTCATTAATTTCTTTCAAAACATCCATTACTTCCATTGATGTTGCTGAATCAAGTGCACCTGTTGGTTCGTCGGCAAGTATTACTTTAGGTTTTGAAATCAGGGCACGGGCAATTGCAAGCCTTTGTTTTTGCCCTCCCGAAAGTTCGTTTGGAAGATGTTCTGCCCATTCGGTCAAACCCATGCGTTCAAGGTATTCCATGGCGAATTTATTGCGTTTCCGGCGACTTACTTTTTGGTAATAAAGTGGTAAGGCTACATTTTCCATAGCATTTTTAAATGAAATCAAATTAAAAGATTGAAATACAAAACCAAGCATTTCGTTTCTGTAATGAGCAGCCTTTGTTTCGTTTAGGCCTTTTATTAATTTGCCGTCAAGATAAAAATCACCTTCATCATAATTATCAAGAATACCGATAATATTTAACAAAGTTGATTTCCCCGATCCCGATGATCCCATAATCGATACCATTTCACCTCTTTCAATATTTAGGTCAATACCTTTTAATACATGCAATTTATTACTTCCTGTAACATAAGTTTTATGAATGTTTTGAAGTTTGATCATATTTATATTTTTTTTATCCTGAAGCAATAGCAGGATTTGTCGTTATTTTTCAATGCATTTTTTGTGCCAAACAGTGTATTAGTTATGTAATCAATTATTTATAATAGTTTTTAAAGTTTAGTTTTTATATAAGTGTTCAAAATTATACATATTATGTGCGATATCGTGCATTGCATAATACCTTGTTTTAGCGTTAGACTGATTTATACAGGAAAATGTTACAGTAAATTTGATTTATAATGAGTGAATGCTTAAATGAGTGAATGCTTGAATATCAAATGGCGTAAGTGTGAAAACAGGATAACAGACAATACACATAAATTACCAATTCCGTGAGCATGTAATAAAACAAAGAAAGGAAAAATATTATGCCTTAATTTGTTGAACCCTTTTCAGGGTTCTTTTTAAATGCTGTTTTGTTTTCCCTGCACTCCGTACAGGGCTATTCATGTTCAATCCTTTCAGGATTATGTAATAAATCTCATACATTAACAAACCACAAAGTGGATAAACGTGAATAGCCACAGGTGAAACCTGTGGTCAAAAAAGAAAAATCACATTACAAAACCCTGAAAAGGTTTAATTTATACACTCATTTTGTTTTGTACACCCATCGTCATCCATTACAATTTTTCTTTATCATTTTAAAGTTGTCACACCATTATTCTCTCATTTTCGCATTTATTCATTCATGAATTTGGTATTATAAAATTGTATATTAATTTTGCTTGCGAACTCTACAATTTTTTTTAATGAGTATTGTTAACCCATAAATAGAAAAACAAAAATGGTTTTAAAAAACAAATTCAGGATCATAATCTCTTTGATACTTTTTACTACTTTGTTAACGATAGATTCACAAGCACAGGATGAAAAAGATTGGAAGAGCTTATTCAACGGAAAAAACCTTAAAGGTTGGGAGCAGAAAGGCGGAAAAGCTGTTTATCATGTTGAAGATGGTGTGTTGTTTGGTACCACGGTGGCGAATACACCAAATAGTTTTTTATGCACCAAAAAACATTTCTCAGATTTTATACTTGAGTATGAAGTTAAATATAATAATTCTGAAAACGTTTTTAATTCGGGTGTTCAGATACGGAGTAACAGTTTTCCGGAATATTATGATGGCCGGGTTCATGGGTATCAGGTGGAGTTTGATCCTTCGGATCGTGCCTGGACAGGTGGAATTTACGATGAAGGCCGAAGAGGCTGGTTGAACAACTTGCTTTATGATGAAAATTCACGCAAAGCGATTAAATTAAATGATTGGAACAAAATTCGTGTGGAAGCTATCGGGAATTCAATCCGTACCTGGGTAAACGGCATTCCGGTAGCTAACCTGGTGGATGATATGACCACCTCAGGATTCATTGGGCTTCAGGTTCATAATGTAAGAAAAGAAGAAGCCGGCAGGTCTATTATATGGCGGAATATCAGGATACTGACTAAAGATGTTGAGAAATATCGCACAAAAACAACTGCCCGTGAATTTTGTACTATTCCGAATAAATTGAGTAAAGATGAAAAAAATGAGGGATGGCAATTATTGTTTGACGGTGAAACTTTTTCCGGTTGGAGAGGGGTAAATAAAGAGAATTTCCCCGAAGAAGGATGGCATATTGAAGATGGTAATTTGGTAGTTGAAAAAGCCGATGGTGCCGAATCCGGTAACGGAGGAGATATTGTTACTATAGATGAATACGATAATTTTGAATTATGTTTTGAATTTAAATTGACCAAAGGGGCAAACAGTGGGGTAAAATACTTTGTTACAGAAAATTATGAATCCAAAGGTTCAGCTATTGGCTTGGAATACCAGATACTTGATGATAAAAATCACCCCGATGCAAAACTCGGTGTGAAAGGAAACCGGACGCTGGCTTCGCTCTACGACCTGATTCCCGCAAATGACAAAAATGCGGCATGGTTAGGCTATTGGAACAAAGGAAAATTAATTGTAAAAGGAAATCACGTTGAACATTGGCTGAACGGAAAAAAAGTTGTTGAATACGACAGAAACAACCAAATGTTTAATGCACTTGTCAATTATAGTAAATATAAAGATTATGAAGGTTTTGGAAACTGGGAAAAGGGACATATTTTACTTCAGGATCATGGTGATGAAGTGCATTTTCGAAATATTAAAATAAAAATTTATGACAATTAGCAGAAGAAATTTCATCAAAACATCCGGCATTGCTACTACCGGAATAGCCTTAGGTGGTTTGGCTTTATCTGCCAGATCTTATGGGAATGTCCTGGGGGCAAACGATCAATTGAATATTGCCGTGATGGGAACTAATAGTCGCGGACATTGGTTGAGCGATGGTTTTGCTCAATCCGACAATACTCACATCTCTCATATCTGTGATGTCGATAAACGGGTGATTGAAAAAACCTCAGCAATGATCATGAAAAAATACGGTTATCAACCTCAGGGAGAAAAGGATTATCGTAAAGTTCTAAAAGATAAAGATGTGGATATTGTGGTAATTGTTGCTCCCGACCACTGGCATGCACCGGCCTCAATCATGGCTCTGCAGGCAGGTAAACACGTTTATGTTGAAAAGCCATGCAGTCATAATCCAAAAGAAGGGGAGTTATTGGTTCAGGCACAAAAAAAGTACGGAAAAGTTGTGCAAATGGGAAACCAGCAACGCTCAGCAATGGAAACCCTTGAAGCCATGCAACTGATCAATGAAGGGGCAATTGGTGAGGTTTATTATGGAAAAGCCTGGTATTCAAATTCCCGTGGAAGTATCGGCACAGGGCAGTTAGCATCGGTTCCGGAATGGTTAGACTGGGAACTCTGGCAGGGGCCGGCTCCTCGCCGTGAGTATAAAGATAATATTGTGCATTACAACTGGCATTGGTTCCAGAATTGGGGTACGGGCGAGATTCTAAATAACGGAACCCACGAAGTTGATATCTGCCGCTGGGCTTTGGGTGTGGATTATCCTGTAAAAGTAACTTCCAACGGTGGCCGCTTTCATTTTCAGGATGACTGGGAATTTTACGATACTCAGAATGCAAACTTTGAGTTTGAAGCCGGAAAAATGATCAACTGGGAAGGCCGTAGCTGCAACTCCTTCAATATAAATCAAAAAGGACGGGGAGCTTCTATTCACGGTACAAAGGGTACGTTTGTATTGGATAGAAGTGGTTATCAGATGTATGATAATTCGAATAAATTGATCAAAGAAGCCTTAAGCTCAAACAGAAGTAATACTGCCGACCTCGTTGGAGGTGGAAATATGGATTTGGTTCATTTTGATAATTTCCTGAAAGCAATCAGGCTTGGAGAAAAACAAAACTCACCAATTGATGAGGGCCATAAAAGTGTATTGCTTTGTCAATTGGGAAATGTTGCCCAAAAAACCGGAAAAACATTACATTGTGATCCTTCGAATGGCCATATCATAAACGATGGTGAAGCAATGAAAATGTGGGGCAGAGAATATGAACCCGGCTGGGAATTGAAAGTATAGCATGAATCAAATTCTAAATTTCTATCAAACATTGAATCATTCACTCATTCAATCATTCAAGCATTGTTGTAATGGAAGTATATCATAATAATTGTATGGCAATGAACACCCGTTTCGACCTGGTAATGCCTGATTGCGGGAAGGAAAGTGCAGATACGGTGTTTAAAGATATACACAAAGAACTTCTACGGCTTGAAAGCAAACTGAGTTATTTTTCTAAAGAAAGTATCGTTTTTAAATTAAATAATGAAGCATTTCAAAACCCAATTGAATTGGATAATGAAATGTTTGAAATTTTATCATTGTGCATTGATTTTTGCAATAAAACAAACGGGATTTTTGATATTACAGTCCGGCCTTTATTGGAATTGTTGAAGCAAAATGAGCATCCTGATCAGGAAGAATTGGAAAAACTTCATCATAATTTGGGATGTGATAAATTGATCCTTCATCCTGAAGATAAAACCATCTGTTTTGCCAACGAGTTGGTAAAAATAGATTTAGGTGGTTTTGGTAAAGGCTATGCTATGAAAAAGGTATTGGATATTTTGGAAGAAAACCTGATTCGGAATGTATTTATTAGTTTTGGCGGGAGTTCGGTTTCAGGTGTTGGAAAGCATCCTCACGGTGATTATTGGCCGGCAGGAATTCAAAACGTATTCCAGCCTTCCGAAAGCCTTTATAAGTTTAAATTGAAAGATAGTTCGCTTTCTACTTCCGGATTGTCCGAAAAGCAAAGCTTTTTTATGCTAAATCCTCTTACTTTTGAAGCGGTAAAAGCCCGTAAAACAGCATCTGTTGTTTCGGATTCTCCAATCTTGTCAGAGGTTTTGTCAACAGCTTTGTATATTGCTGATGTTGAACAACGTGGCTTAATAATTAAGAATTATCCTGCTTGTGATATTGTTGAAATTCATTATGGCGGAAACGAAGTTGAAGAAATTTTAGAAATTTGCAAATCTGAAAAATCGGAACAAGTTCAGGTGTGAGCAGTATTTATTTGTACTAAAAACGGAATAAATTGTAACATTTTATAAATTTTACCTGCAATAGCAAAAAATAATCAAAACTTATCTAGTATTTTCATCGAATTAATTAACTAATTAGTTAACTTTGCAAAATGATAAGAAAAATAATTTCGTATAAAGAAAACTTTATCAATTTTTACAAAAAGCAAGATTTTAAGACTCAAGAAAAAATTGAATATGTATTTGATTTAGTGCGTTATGAAAAGCACGTGCCAAAAAAGTTCTTTAAATATCTTGAATCGACTGACAGAATTTATGAAATTAGAATTATCACAGCTTTTAGGAGTATAAGAATTTTGTGTTTTTTTGATGAAGGTCAATTAGTTGTTTTAACAAATTGTTTTTTAAAGAAGACTCAAAAAACTCCAAAAAAGGAAATCAAATTAGCAGAGAAATTAAGAATAGAATATTTAATCAAAAAATACGGAGGAACTACGAAATGAAAAACATCACAGATTTTGAAGACTTACTAAAGGAGAAATACGGAGAAAAAGGAACTCCAGCCAGAGACAAATATGAAACTGGTTCATTAGCATTCAGACTTGGGGTAATGTTAAAAGAAGCAAGGACTCAAGCCAAAATCACTCAAGAAGTACTTGCTGAAAAAACAGGAACTAAAAAAACCTATATTTCAAGAATTGAAAGAGGAAAAAGTGATATTCAGATATCGACATACCAAAGAATAATTGAAATGGGACTTGGAAAACATTTGAATATTTCAATAGGTTGACAAAACAAGTTACAGCAGGTAAGTAATTGTAAATAATATGGAAAATTCAAGAAGAGATTTTATAAAAACCAGCCTTTTAGCAAGCAGTGCTTTAATGGCTTATCCATGGCTCAAAGCAATGGCAAACCCTGCAGAGATTGGGAAATCGGCTTCCGATAAGGTAAGAGTAGCGGTTATCGGTGTTGGTTCCCGAGGTTCCGGTTTGCTTCATAATTTATTGGCCATTAAGGATTCGCATAATATTGAGATTATAGCTGTTTGTGATAATTACGAACCGCATTTTCAAAGGGCCGGCAAACTTGCAGGAAGCAATGCCAAAGCTTTTTATGATTATCGCAAAGTTCTGGATATGCCGGATCTGGATGCGGTAATAATTGCTACCCCGCTTCATCAACATGCACATATTGCTATTGATGCGATGCTTGCGGGCAAACAGGTTTTCTGTGAAAAAGCAATGGCTCGCCATTTAGATAACGTGAAACAAATGGCCGACACACATTATAAAACTGGAAAAATTCTGCAAATTGGCCATCAGCGGATGTTTGATCCGAAATATATCAAGGCGATACAATATGTTAAAGAAAACAGAATTGGCCAGGTGACCCAGATCAGAGCATACTGGCACCGTAACAATGACTGGAGACGGCCGGTTCCAAAAGATAAACCCGAACTGGAACGCAAAATCAACTGGCGATTGTATCAGGAATATTCGTTGGGATTAATGACCGAACTGGCTTCTCACCAAATACAGGTTGCCAACTGGGTGAAAGACATGCAGCCGATCTCTGTAATGGGTGCGGGTAGCATCAATTATTGGAAAGACGGGCGTGAAGTTTATGATAATGTGGCTCTGATATATTCTTATGCTGATGGAACCCAGTTCATTTACGACTCGATGACCAGCAACCGTTTTTATGGTTTGGAAGAACAAATTCTTGGCGACAAAGGAACGCTGGAACTTGAAACCAATAAAATGTTTAGCGAAAATCCTCCAAAACCTGCAGGTATTTTGCAATTGATCAATGATATTGAGCATGGGATATTTGATAATATTCCTATTGGAGGCGCATCCTGGGTGCCGGAAACTGCCATGAAATACAAAGGGGAATATATTTCGGATGAATTTGAGTTGAATGAAACCCGCTTGCAGTTAGAAGCCTTTGTGGATACTATCCGTAAAGGAAAACCCATTCTCGGATTATTTGAACAGGGCTATCAGGCAAGTGTTTGGGCTTTGCTGGGACAAAAGGCAATGGAGAGTGGACAAAAAGTATTTTTACCTAAAGAGTTAGAACTATGAAACATCAATGATTGGTTTTAAACATACAGGAAAATGATAATAAAATTAAAATTGGAAATTAGAAATTGTAAATTTGGACTTCACCTGAATTTCCAATTTCAACATACTGAATTTATAAAAGTGTAATCAGCTAGTAATACATTAAAACAAAAATCTAAACATATGAAACACCCATGATCCTGAGAATTCGGGAACACACAGGAGCATGATTTTAAATGGGCAAAAAGTAACCCCGTCCTTTAGGTCGGGGTTAAATAGAATGGCGAAAATAGTTTTGGCGGGGTTTTCGATGGCGTAGCCGAAAACCATGACAAAACGGAAAATTTTGGCAGTCAGTCAGAAACAAATATATAAACATGAAAGATATAACAATTAAAGCAAAAACAATAAAAAGAGAACTTTGGATTCTTCTTGTAAGTATTTTGATAGCATTCGGTTTGAATATTTATGCCATCATAAACTACGAAACCGAATGGTCAGAGCTGTTCGGTAAATTTCAAGTCGTAATCCTAATGGGGATAATCATTTATGTAATTCTTATATTTTTCCGGTCATTTTTCAAGCTTTTGAGAAAATTTGCCGGAAAATGAGTTTATATTAGATTATTTCATAATTTTATCTTAAAATTTAAATAGAAATTAAATCTTATGCTATCACAAGAAGAAATATTGAATAATGTTAAAACGGAAAACTGGGACCAGGTTTTACTTCTTATAAAAGAACATATTAATGATATCCGCTCTGATATTTTACTCTCACATACGGTGGGGATTTTTGTTAAACAGTTCTTTGAAAAAATAGATGAATATCCCCTTCACCGGCACGATATCACCGATAATTTGATAACAATTTGGTATTTGCACACCGGAAATATTTACACACTTCCATACAGCAAACTCGAAACTTTAATAGTTCAGATTGTGAAAAGAAAACGGCACAATTTGAAAGAAGCTTATGATTACGCAAAGCATCTTCCTTATAATAAATTATGTGCACAAATTATTGCTGAATATGAAGGAAAAAAGCCTGGTGATAAAAGTAAAAAGCCGGAAGAAAATGATAAACCAAAAGAAATGATAAAAAACACAGGTTTTATCAAACAACTTTTTGAAACTGATTATGAAAAGAAAATGTTTCATATTTTGAAAAGTACATTCGATTCATTTCAGGTTTATCCCAACATTCCGATTTGTGAATTATTTGAATGGGAAAATATTAAGAAAAAACTTAGTTATCCGGAGCAGGATTATTTTTTTAAAGGAAGAATTAAATTTGTTGTCTTTGACCGGTTTACTGATTACACACCAATGTATTTCATAGAACCTGAGAGTTCATTTCTTAAAGATCCGGAAGATATCAGGAAAGATAATTTGAAATCGGAAATCGTAAAAAAAGCCGGAAAAATTCTTTTGAGGCTTAGCAAACTTGAGGATTATAAAAATCAAAAAGATTTTGCAGATCAAATAAGGTTGCAAATAGGACAATAGTCCACGTGCTTAACAATATTTAACAAAAAAAACTTATCCGAAATAGTATTAAACTTATACTTTTGGAGACATGTTTAAAACTGCGAACACATATAAAATAATTATTATTTCATTTTTAATTATTATTTCATTTTGTTTGTCGGCTCAGGATGTTCATTATGTGATTTTTTCGGGGAAAGTATTAAACGAAGAAGCCGAACCATTATCTTTCACAACCATAATCAATAAAGACAGAAATTTAGGAACAATAGCTTCGCGAAATGGTGATTTCAGGATAAGGGTGAAAGAAAATGAAGAAATTATTTTTTCCTCTTTAGGATATTTTTCGAAACGATATTATGTTCCACCTTATGATAGTTTGACTAAATATTCGGAAAACATTATACTACGACAAGATACTATTATGCTTGACATAACCGAAATTTATCCCTGGCCCGCAACTTACGAAGAATTTTCACGAAAATTTATCGAATTTGATGAACCTGAAAACATAGTTGATTTGCAATTGCCTGAGATTGAAGTTCCGCCATTTACACATCCCGGACACATTGGAATCACTTTACCTGGCCCTATAAGCCTGTTGTACAATCTTTTTAGCAGAAGTGCAAAACGTCAAAGACAATATGCAGCTTTAATTGAACATGACAGAATTCAACGAAAACTTGCCTTAAGATATAATAATGAAATTATATACAGAATTACCGGGCTTACGGATGAAAAAGAGATTTATGATTTTATGCAATATTGCAACTTCACAGATGAATTTATTTTCAATTCGCTTGAGTATGAAATTTATCTGGCAATCAGGAATTGTTATTTGAGTTATGTTAATTCGAATTGATTTTATCACGAAACTCATCGGATGAGTTATTCAAATTGCATGGTTAATGTGTAAGTAAAATAATAATTCCTTAAAAAATTCATTCAAGGACTATTCATCCACCGGTATCCAGTATCTTGAATCCAACATCCAGTATCCAGCCTCCAATTCAAAACATCTTTTTATTACATTTTATTTGGAGTTATTTTTTATATTATATTACCTTTGCCGCTTTTTAAAATCAAATATATTTTTATATGAATGAATTAAGTTATAGTCTTGGAGTTAGTGTTGCATATAACCTAAAAGAGCAAGGCTTCAAAGTTGATAGTATCGAAGATTTCTCAAAAGCACTTTACGATGTTTTAAATGGAAATCAACTTGCTATTTCTCAGGAAAAGATCGGGAAATTGGTTAACGATTATTTTAAAGAACTTCAGGCAAAACACTCTGAAGAAAAAATAGATGAAGGTAAAAAATTCCTTGCAGAAAATGCTAAAAAAGAAGGTGTTGTTTCGTTGCCAAGTGGTTTGCAATATGAAATAATTAATAAAGGAACCGGTGATAAACCAAAACTCACCGATAAAGTTACAACACATTATCACGGAACTTTAATTAACGGAACAGTTTTCGATAGTTCTGTAAAAAGAGGACAACCGGCAAGTTTTCCGGTTAATGGTGTAATAAAAGGCTGGACAGAAGCACTTCAACTTATGCCTGTGGGTTCGAAATGGAAACTTTTTGTTCCTTCCGAACTTGCTTATGGAGAACAAGGTGCAGGGCAAGCAATTGGGCCACATACAACTCTCGTTTTCGAAGTTGAATTACTTGCGATTGACAAATAGCTGGAAGACTGAAGTCCGAAGACCGAAGACCGAAGTCTGAAGACAGAAGTAAATTTTCTTCCGATTCTGAAAAAGTTTGTTAAAAAATATTTAAGTCTGCACAGCAATAAGCTTTGCGGACTTTTTTTAATTCTGAAAAATTGCAGATAGGTAGGTAAAATTAACTATTATTTGGATTTAGTTTGGTTTTATTTAACTTTTTCATATTTTTACAAAAAATTAATGTAGTAAATTTGTTAGGTAAAATTTATTGTATAAATTTGTATAAAAATTAATTTAATAAATACGAAAACATAAATAAATTAAATAATTAATTAAATTCTTATCATTATGAAGAAATTTACAACTTTATCAAGCTTATTGCTGTTAATAATGTTTTGCATAGCAAATATTACTTCAGCACAAAATTTAGCCTTAAATGGCGGATTTGAAAATTGGGATGTCAATGGCGCAGCCGGCCCACCCAACGATTGGACTTTATCCGGCTCAGGTGTTACTGCATCACAAGAGGCTGCTACTGTGCATACAGGTAGCTTTAGCACAAATTTAACATGGACAACAACTTCAACCAGGTATTTACAACAATTTATTGCAGTTACTGCAGGAAACAATTATGAATTTTCATTTTGGGCGTTAGATAACGATGCCAATGGAAGAGTTAGAGTTGCTGTTAGATGGTATAATGATGGTGGAAGCTTTATTTCCGGTTATTATGGAGATTATTCAAGTGATTCTCCTGAATGGCAACAACTTTCAAGTGGATCACAAACAGCCCCGGATGGTGCTGTATCTGCTCATATAGAAATTCGGGTTTATGATGTTTCCTGGAGCGGAACCGCTACAGTTTATGTTGATGATGCAAGCTTTACAGGAATTACCGATGTGGAGATCAGCAAAGCGTATTCTATTAGTGAAAATGCAGTAGATGTGCTTTACTCAGCAATTATGTCTTCAGTTGACCCTGCTGATTATACTTTAACAGGAACAACTGAAATAACTTTCTCAGGTGCAACCATTGATGGTACAAATGCAAAATTGGTTCATTTAACCGGAGCTTCACAAAATATGACCGGTGATATAATTCTTGATAATATTGCTGATGATGCTAATAGTACCGCTTATGACTTTTATGCAGGTATTATGCCTGTTGCTTACGTAAATCCTTTGAATCCCGGCGGTACAATGAATAACGATAATATTGCTACTTTTCAAGGTGTTATTTCTGCAAATGATGAATATAATAATGTATGGGTAAGTGATGCGGCAGGAGCATACAATGGAGTAATGATTTATAGCAATAGTTTTGATGCCCTGGTTGCAGTTGGAGACGAAATTTTATTTTTTGCAAACAGAACAACTTATAATTTCTTGTCGGAATTAGAATATCCTGAATTGATTTCGATAATATCTTCAGGAAATTCACCTTATGGCCCTGATGAAATTGCCGGATCAGATTTAAGTGAAGATTTACCTGCCGATACAAACCCCGGGGAGCAATGGGAAGGCCAATTAGTAAAGATAACTAATGCAACTGTTGAATCCTATACCGATTATGACTATCGTTGTAGTTGGGAAGATGGTGAAACAACATATTATTTCCATGTTGGCGATAATGTTGTTTATCATTTTGGCGACATTACGATGGATGTTGGCTCCACTTATGCCATCACCGGTGTTGTTGATTGGTATAATTCAGGGCCTTATTATCGTATAAATCCAAGAGGTACTGAAGATATTGTAATTTCACAAGCTGATTCACAGGAAATAACATTAAATGCAGGTTATGTATTTATTTCATCATATATTCTTGCGGAGAATCCTAATATGCTTTCAATATTAGAAAATAATTTAAATGAAAATCTTCAGTTCGTAAGAAATTCTCAAGGTCAAATAATACAAAATATTGGTGGAAACTGGATCAATGGAATAGGTGATTGGGTTACTACCGAAGGTTATTTATTTAAAATGAACCAGGGCGATAATTTGATAATAAACGGTTCAATAATTGATCCACAAACCCCAATTGATCTAAGTATTGGTTATCAATTTGTAAGTTATCTTCCCGTGGCTCCAATGGATGCTTTGGAAGCATTTGCAACCATAATAGGTGATAATCTGGATTTTATTAGAAATTCTCAAGGGAGTATTATTCAAAAGATTGGGCCAACCTGGGTTAACGGAATCGGAGATTGTAATCCCGGAGAAGGTTATCTGGTAAAAATGAATACAGTAGATATATTGGTTTACCCTTAATAGAAAAGTAAATACTTTAAGGACCAATAATTATAATCATCAGGAAAAAGATGATTAAGTTAAAAAGGATGGCATTTAAAATAGAGTGTCATCCTTTTTTTTTATGAAGATTCTTTTTAGAATTCCTTTTTCATTGTAATTTATCAGAACTAAAAAAATGATAATAAATAAAATGCTTCCAAGAAACACTGAATTATCATAACTGCCAACAGATTCTATGCCGAAAGAAATAACACCGTTATTAAATAAATATGAAATGATTACAGCAATTGCATTATTTAAAAAATGAACAAATATTGGAACCCATAATGATTTTGTCCAAACAAAAAGATAGCCTAATAAAACACCCAACATAAAACGAGGAAAAAAACCGTAAAATTGAAGATGAAAAGCACTAAACATTATTGCGGAAAAAATAACTGCAAGGTGAATATTTTTTGTCCATTCGGCAAAAAGTTTTAATAAAACTCCCCGAAACAAAAACTCTTCACTGATCGCAGCCATTATTGCGATCATAAAAATATTAAACAAAAGTCCCCAAAGCGTATTCACGTCAAGAAACAATTCAGTTAATGCCATTGCTTGATTTTCAGATTCTATAAACCAATTTTCTAAATTACTTAAAAACTCGGGAAATTTAATAGATTGATTAATGGAAACCATCCAATCAACAAAGGGAATAGAAATAAATATTAAAATTGAAACGAATAATAAAGTAATAACTTTAGGTTTAATATTGAGTGTTAAAGCAGAAGTTATATTTCTTTTATCAAGATAAGAATAAAAAATTGCAGGAAGAATAAAAATCCCGATCTGATTTATTACCTGAAAATATTTTAATAAATTTAATGATTCGGGATTTGAATAATTTGATAAACCTGAGAATAGATCAAGAATGTTTAAACCCCAAAAAGGGATCGCAAACACAATTCCAAAAAGCATCGTAAACAATAAGCAAACTAAAATAATTATTATCAGGCTTAATAATTTTGCCAAATTTGAATATCCATCAAAAAATGATTGTTTCATTTTGTAAATTTAAGGGGCAAAAATAAGAATTAAAATAACTTTGTCATGGAATTTTAATTCGTTCAATTAGAGTAATTCGATGAAAGAAATAATTATTTTTGCACCGGAAAAGAATTTTTAATTTGGTTAAAATTGGAAATATAAATCTCGGTAAATGTCCTCTGATACTCGCACCAATGGAGGATATAACCGATTCATCGTTTCGACTGATCTGCAAAGAAATGGGTGCAGATCTTCTGTTTACGGAATTTATTTCTTCCGAGGGTTTGATAAGAGATGCCATTAAAAGTAAAAGAAAATTAGATTTTTTTGAAAAAGAGCGGCCCCTTGGAATTCAAATATTTGGCCACGACATTGATTCAATGAAACTTGCAACAATTGATGCGGCAAAAGCAAATCCTGATTTGATTGATATTAATTGGGGATGCCCTGTAAAAAAAGTTGTCAAAAAAGGAGCCGGGGCAGGAATCCTAAAAGACATTGATAAAATGGTGAAAATCACTTCAGCGGTTGTCAAATCCACAGAATTGCCGGTTACTGTTAAAACAAGATTGGGGTGGGATGAAAATAATAAGAATATTGTTGAGATTGCTGAACGATTGCAGGATGTTGGGATCAAAGCAATAAGTATTCATGGCCGAACAAAATCACAAATGTATAGAGGCGAAGCTGACTGGACATTAATTGGTGAAGTAAAAAATAATCCGAGAATGAAGATCCCTGTCTTCGGAAACGGTGATATCAAAGAACCTCAACAGGCTCTCGAAATGAAAAACAAATATAATGTTGATGGGATTATGATCGGAAGGGGAAGTGTTGGAAATCCCTGGATATTCAAGGAAATAAAACACTATTTTGAAACAGGGGAGATTTTACAAAAACCGGATTTAAAAGAAAAAGTAAGAATTTGTAGAATTCACCTTGAAAATTCTATCCAAACTAAAGGCGAAAGAACAGCAATTTTCGAAATACGTAAACATTATAGCAGTTATTTTCGGGCTATTCCCAATTTTAAACAATTTCGAATAAAACTAATGACATTAACAGATTTGGAGGAAATCAATAATTTATTGAATGAGATTGAGAATCTGTAAATGAGACATTCTGTTAATTTATAACACTTTTCCCAAAACTTTTATTGGTTGGAAGACGGAAGATTGAAGACCGAACTTCCGACTTCTGTCTTCAATCTTTCTTCAAATTTGTTTACCCTATTTATTTAACATAGAAGCATTTTCCAAAAAATCATGCTCAATGGAAATAATAGGGGGGCAATAATATTTTCCTTTCTATTAGATGTTTCATAAAAGACCAGAAAGATCGACATTTCCCTCCTTTTCTGAAATGAGTGCTTGGAGTTTGATTAAGAAAGAATAGAATTCAGAAATTATTTTAAACTGAAGGAAAACAGGTTTGCAAATTTTAACTCAATCAGATTATATAAAACTAATCATTTTATATCTTTGGGAATTGCAAAGTTTATGCGTTTCAGTATACTTTTTGGTAGCAAATTTTAAAAAATCTTAATAGAATTTCACTAAAAATAAGAAGCAAAAAAACACAATTAAACCTCCATCTTTTTTTTGCTGTTTTATGTCAAAATAACCCATAGAAATTCTCAACATGTGAAAAAAATGAAATTTTTTTTCTCGCTGTATTTCTGACACATACATCCCATTTTTTGAACACATCTAAAAAATCTTTGCTAACAAAATCTGTTTTTTGGTATTAATAGGTAAAAAGCAATGAAAACGGTTTAAAATTTCGACTGAATTTGCCGGAATTTTAACTCAAATATCAGTTGCTATTATTTGACATATTGAAAAAAATAAAGTGCATAAAAAAGTTTTTGCCTAACAGGAAAAAATCTTTGCCTAACAGGAAAATGTCATTGCCGGATATGAAAAAATGCTTGCCGGACATGAAGAAGTCTTTTCCTGAGGCGAAAAAATGCTTGCCGGGATTGAAAAAATGGTTACCGGACAAAAAAAAGTGCTTGCCGGGCATGAAAAAGTCTTTGCCGGACACGGAAAAATGCTTACCGGACTTGAAAAAATGCTTAATGAGCATAATTAAATAAAAAGTAGAAATACAAAAATCAATTGGCAGAAATGCCTTAATATTAATTTAATACAAATAAAATGAAAAACATGATTGATGCGAAAATGAATGAAATTCGTGTACTTATCACAAACAGCATTTCACATGAAGTGATAAGTCAAAAATTAAGTGAATTCGGATACACAAGCGAAAAGCTACAACAAGGACTTGCTATGTTTACCCAAGTTGAAAATTTCGTTACCGACCAGCGAAAAGAGTACAATGAACAGTATGAGGCATCCGATATTTTCTATGAAACATGGGATATTGTTAAAATAAGCTATATGCGTACACTTAAATTTGTCCGCATTGCTTTTGAAGGCAATACCAAAATACTTAATGATATGCACGCCAATCAAAGCCGTTCAGAACGTTATGATGTATGGCGTGTTGATGCTCGTGCACTGTATGATACATTATTGGGAGATGAAAGCCTGATAAATGTAATGCTTGAATTTGGGTATAGTTTTGAAAAACTTACCGAGGAATTTGAAGATGTAAAAAATCTTGACACTCTACGCAATAATTACTTATCTGAAAAGGGAGAAGCACAACACTCCACCCAAATCCGTGATCAAAAACTTCAGGAACTCCTTGTTTGGAAAGGAAGATTGGTAAGGGTTGCCCGCCTGGCTTTTGCCGACCAACCCCAATACCTCGAAATTCTTGGGATAATAGTTAAATAAAGTTTATTGAATTAATGACGATTTATTAATTTAAGAATTATGCGCATTTTTCAAAATCAATAGAAAGTAGTTTGCACTTTTTCTTTGAGTAGCTTTGTGTTTTCTTAGTGAAACTCTGAGTAATAGCTATGTCACAAAGTTACACAAAGAAAACACAAAGGATCACAAAGTGTAAACTGAGAAATGAAAAATTATTTAAAATTTCGGGAAGTTTTAACGGAATTTTTTATCTTTACAATAAAAATTATTACACCATGAAATCCATAAAAACAGTTTTACTTTTCAATTTAGTTCTTTTCCCATTAATTCTTAATTCTCAAAATCATAATATAATAAATAAAGATTATTTGGGAATTGCAAAATGCTTACTAATAGAGGAAGAAAAACTCTACACAAGCAACCAATCCTTCTCAAACATCAGTGTAATTGATTGCTACACCGATACACTTGATCTTTACACCGGATGGACATGGGTCTCTTTTCCCCGTTTAGGAAGAGGAGAAAACGATCCTTCACCAACAGTTCCGCTATTGAAAAGAATTGAATGTTATCCGGTGGGATTAGAATTGAATCATGAAAATGATGTTTATAAATATTATGATCCAATATTTAATACATGGACAGGGGATTTAGACTATGTTCAAAGCACATTAGGATATAAATTAACCATAGATGAACAAGGATATACTAATACAACAATTGATCTCTATGGTGCAAGGTTAGACCCTGAAACACAAATGAGGCTTGAACCGAGTGTAGAAAATTGGGTAGGATATTTCCTTGAAGAATCTCAGTATCCTATTGATGCTTTTGGTGAGGATTGGATGGATGAAAACTTAAGCATGATCCAGACTCAATTCTGGACAATGATTAAAGAATGCAATGGAAACCAATGTAGATGGATAAGCGATGATATGATAACACCGTTTGAATATGGTGATATGGTTATTCTCATAACGGATGTAGTAGATCCTATTTATTTAGAGTGGAATAATAGCGGGCAAATGGCAATGTCTTTTGAAATTCCTCAATCCGAATTTTTTTCTTTTGAAGAAAAATCCGATTATATTCCCCTGTACATGGAATTCGATCCAAGTTCTGATATTATGGAAATAGCAGTTAAAGCTGATGGAGAATACAAGGGAGCAGCAGTTAGGTTGGAAGGCGACACTATTGTGGAGCTAAATGCCTATCTTGAAGGAACTCCTGCAGGAGCACCTTTGGAATTTGAGACATGGAATGGTTTTAAAGCAAGCAATATAAAAGATAATTATTTGGTTTTTAACCATCAATTGCAAACTAATGTCAAACGTCAAATATATGCAGGCGAAAACAGAAAATATTATGTTATTTCACTACGTAAAGGCGAAGAATTTAATATTCCAGAAAACATTAGTGAAGCCTATTGCCGCCCCAATCCGTTTACCGGAGAAACCAGCATTACATTCAGGTTAAACAAAAGCCAAAATACAAAAGTGGAGATATTTAACCTTAGAGGAAAAAGCATCAAAACTTTAATGGAAGGCGAATTCCCTGCGGGGCTTTATAATCTTGAATGGAAAGGCGATAATTCCAAAGGAAATAAAGTAAAAGAAGGAGTTTATTTTTATAGGATAAACTGCGGAAATGAGGAAATAATAAGCGGTAAAATCGTGAAGATCAAATAAAATTGAAAATGAATAACGAATATCGATTAACGAATAATGATTTTAGAAGTGAATGAAACTTATGGGAATAATCAAAAATCATATTTTTTAAAATCTCAAATAAATCTGAAATCAAAAATCGTTAATCAGTATTCGATATTCAAATATAATAACATGAAATTCAATGCAATGAATAAAATGTAAAAAACTATGAAAGTCTCACTCTCCCCCTCTCCTGCGACCTTAGGGCGTCCGTATGGATTAGGAGAGGGGGCCGGGGGGTGAGGTAAAAGAAAATGAAACAACATTCAACATTCAACATTCAACATTCAATAAACAACAAACATAAAACCCCATGAAGCCAAAAACCCCAAAACCCAACCTTCTCTCCCTAATAATATTCTTGTTTATCTCGCAAACATTATTCTCCCAAATAATCACAGTAAACCAGGACGGAACAGGCGACTTTACAACCATACAGGAAGGAATAAATGCCTCCATTGACGGAGATACGGTTTTAGTGTATCCCGGAACCTATTACGAAAATATTTTATACGGTGGAAAGGAAATCACTCTAACAAGCCTTTATCTTACAACACAGGATAAAAGCTATATTAATAACACAATAATTGATGGCCATCAAAACGGAAGTTGTGTCAGAATATCATCTAACGAGGATGAAAGTACGGTTTTATGCGGTTTTACTATACAAAATGGAACCGGTTATTCAGTAGATTTAATTGGAGGTGGCCTTTATATTAAGAACTCATCAATTACAATTGAGTTTTGTATAATTAAAAACAATTTTGCCAGATATGGAGGTGGAATTTATTGTGATAATTCCAATATTAATTTAATTGGTACATTAATAGCTTATAATTGGAGTATAAAAGTTGGAGGAGGCATAACTATTAATAGCAACACTGTGATTTGTTTTGATACTAATTATAAGAATAGTATTTACCTAAATTATTCATGTTGGGGCTCTGATATAGCAAAGTCAATATCAAGCCCTCCTTTAGAAATAATATTAGATACTTTTACTGTTTTACATCCTGATCGTCATTTTATTATATCAACAGATGAAGAGGGAAACCCTGTAAACGATTTTACAATAAATATTCAACACTCAAAAATTGATGTTGTAAATAATAATTTATATGTAAATCCAATTACAGGAAATAATAATAATTCCGGATTATCTCCTGAAGAGCCATTAGAAACAATAGCTTTTGCATATAAAAAAATCCTTCCCGATACTATATGTAATAGAAATATTTTTTTATCCGATGGAGTTTATTCGCCAATTCTAAGTGGTGAACGATTTCCGCTTAATGCAAGAAGCTATATTAATTTAATTGGTGAAAGCAGAGATAGTACTATCCTTAATGCTGATACAATTTCAGCTCATTTTAGTGGAAATCATTTAACAAGAAGCTATTCTGTTGAAAAAATGTCATTTATTAATGGATTTGGAAATTATAAATCTTTTGGGTTTTCTTTTGGATCCATTTATTGCATAAAAAATGATAATACAATTTTTAATAATATTAAAATTGAGAATTGCATAGATTCTAATACTCCTGGGTTATTGCTTTATGAGAACAATAATATAGTTATAAACAGAATTCATATAAATAGAAATTTTGGTGGCTTTGTATTACATCTGACAAATTCATCAGACATATCAAAATTCTTTTTTTTAAATGAAATTGTTGTAAGTAATAATAAACCTGATGATAATCCTGAGAAGGGGGAAGGTGGAGGAATATTAATAGGAGGTAGTTTAATAACTCCTGATACATATAATGGCGAGATATTAAACCTGCAAATTACAGAAAACCTTAGAGTTCCTGATCCACTTTGGGGTCCTGGTATGAGAGTGGGGTTATTAGTAAGTAATAATGCAAAAGTTGATTTAATTAATGCAACAATAGGTAATAATGTATTAAGAGGAGTGCAGGGTTATGCTGTTCAAGTTAGTGAAGGAGCAGAACTAAACATTTACAATTCCATTTTTTACGGAGATTCTTTAAGCGAGTTATCACTTGGACGTGCTTCCGGTTCTTCTTATCCTGTAACCGCTAATGTCTGTTACTCAAATATTGAGGGAGGTGAAGCCGGAGTAAAAAAATGGCAAACTTATCATATACTAAACTGGTTAGATGGCAATATTAATGAAGACCCGCTATGGGATACGGCTTCGGCATTTCCTTATTCATTGCGAGAAGATTCACCTTGTATAAATGCCGGTACTCCAATGTATAAAGCAGGAATGGAGCCGCCATTTATCATTAGTGAAGATGATACCTTGTATTATCTGGTAACATTAAACTATGCAGATACAATACTTTTGCCTTCCACAGATCTTGCAGGCAAACCGAGAATATCCGGCGGCAGAATAGATATGGGTGCTTATGAGTTTGATACAACCGCAGGTGTTAATGATTTATATCCACAAAACACAAATGATAATAAGATAATTGTTTATCCCAATCCGTTTTATTATCACACATTTATTGCTTTCAAACTTTTGCATGGCGGCAATGTGCAGGTAATAATTTACGATATAAACGGAAAAAAAGTAAAAAGCCTTATGAACGCCAAAATTTCAAAAGGAGAATTCACCATGACCTGGGAAGGCAATGATGACCAAAACCAGATCGTAAAACAGGGAACTTTTATTGTCACAATAATTCTTAACGGAAAGAAAGCGGGAGGGGTGAAGATTATTAAACGAAGAGGCAACTAAGGGTCTAAGCCCCGTTGAAAGAAGACTTAACTCTTGACTTCGGTCTTCCGACTTCCGTCTTCAATCACTTAAAAATGCAATTTATGATAATCAAATGTTTGATTATCTCTAAAATGTTTGATTTTATTTGCCAAAAGAATAAATATTTCCAATTCCTTTTCCTTTAACCATAAAAGAGCTTCTTTTTTATTGTGGCAGGCTTCGGCAAAAATTAGAAGAAAAAGATAATTATTTTTCTTTAACCATTGATAAGCTTTTGCATCATTATCAATAGCCCGGTCAAGAGCGGCAAGATGAGGGAATTTATTCCCTAACAACCACTTAAAACCTTCTTCACTTCCGCGAATTGCTTTTGATAAAGCGGCCAATTCAGGGAAGCCGTTTTTTAATAACCATGAAAATATTTCATCATTTCCACTAATGGTTTCACCAAAAGCAATCAATATTTTAGCAGGATAATTTAACATTTCAAGGAAAACGTTTGTAAATATCTTTACGATGGCCAAAGGCAGCAAAGGAAACAATATTATCAATAAAATAAAATCCAATTCTGAAATTACCAACTTTAATTCGGTAAGCTGTTTTGGATGCCTTCATTTTTTTAAGGTTAGGAATATCATGAAATGTCTTTGCTTCTTGTACCAATTTAACAGCTTTCTTAACATGATTCAAAAGTTTTTTCTCTTTTATTTTATCTATTTGCCGTTCGAATCCTTTGTAAAATTGCACTTCCATTATAACCCCAGTTTTTTCAATACTTCTTCAGTATCGGCAAGTCCTGTTTTTCTTGAAACTTCCATTTTTCCGAGTAATTTAAGGTCTTCCATTTCTTCAATTATTTCATGCCTTAATAAATCAATACCCTTACTCTTTTTTGATAATATTTCGGCAAGGTTTAAAAGTGTTTCTCCTGCTTTTGTTCTGTCGTCTATTTCAATTAAATGTTTCATGATTCAAAATATTAATTTATACAAAGATAAAAAATAAAATAGACATGTTTAAAAATTTGATGATTCATAAAAGTCAGAAAAAATATTTACACACTCTTTATAAAAGTAGTACTTTTGAAGCCATAATGATTTCATTAAAAGAAATAAGCATACCAATCCAGGAACACGTTGATATTTTTAATGAAAAATTCAAGGAGTCTATTCAAAGCAATGTTCCTCTTTTGGATAAGATTACCAGGTACATAGTGAAAAGAAAAGGAAAACAAATGAGGCCGATGTTTGTTTTTCTTTCAGCTGATATTTTTGGAGAGATTGGAGATAAATCATATCGTGCCGCATCATTAATTGAATTATTACATACGGCAACTCTAATTCACGACGATGTGGTCGATGATTCAAACGAACGCAGAGGAATGTTTTCTATAAATGCATTATGGAAAAATAAAATTTCAGTTTTGCTTGGCGATTTTCTTCTTTCACAAGGCTTGCTTCTTTCGCTTGATAACAATGATTTTGAGTTACTTAAAATTGTTTCAACAGCAGTTCGTGAGATGAGTGAGGGTGAAATACTACAAATTGAAAAAGCTCGCCGTCTGGACATTCAGGAATCGGTATATTTTGAAATTATTAGGAAAAAAACTGCTTCCTTAATCAGATCGTGTTGCGAATGTGGAGCTTCTTCGGTAAATGCCGATGCCGAAATAAAAGAAAAAATGGCAGTTTTTGGTGAAAACGTTGGTATTGCTTTTCAAATTAAAGACGATTTGTTCGATTATCAAAAAACAAATTCAACAGGTAAACCTAATGGAATTGATATTAAAGAACAAAAAATGACACTTCCGTTAATTCACATGTTAAATAATCTTTCATATTTTGATAAGAAAAAGGTAATTAATATCGTGAAAAACCATAATGAAGATACTGAAAAGGTTGCAAAGGTCATTAATATGGTAAACAATAGTGGTGGAATTAAGTATGCAAACGAAAAGATGAACCTTTACAGAGATAATGCACTTTCCGTGTTAAAGCAATTCCCCGATTGCCAATCGAAAGACTCTCTTGAAAAATTGGTATTATTTACTACCGAAAGAAACAAGTAGTGGCTATAAGAAAACGCCAATAACTTCGTTATGCTCGTATTTAAAACCAGTCGTCCGTACGGACTCCTGATTTAAAATACTTCGCAAGCCTCGTTATTGACGCTTTTTTAAAAGCCACTCCAAAAGTTAGGAGTTTTCTTAGATTCTCTAAACTTACAAAAATTAAAGTATTGTAAATTCAAAGCGCAAACTTATGTTAATAATGAGTGTTAATGGTTAAATGGTTATATGGCTAACATTAAACCACAACAATATAACCATTTCCCACAAATTTTTACCCACATTTTGAGTATCCGCAATCTTTGCAGAACAGACAACCCTCTTTGTATATCAATCCTCCTGTGGCATTACATTCCGGGCATTTTGCCTCCGGAGCTACGGTTCCATCTGGGATGAAATTTTTTAGTGCCCTGATAACACCGTTTTTCCATGTGTTGATAGATTCGATATTGAAACTTAGATTTGAGACAAGATTTACCACAAATCGTATCGGCATTCCATGTCTTAAAATTCCGGAGATCAATTTTGCATAATTCCAAAATTCTATATCAAACGATCTTGATAATCCTTCAATAGTAGTTTTATATCCATCTTTGTCTTTAAACTGAAAATCGTAACGGGTTTCGTTTTTTTCGTTTTTATTTTTTATTACCCAACCTTTTGTAACCCATGTTGGCAGGTAGAAACCTTCGGCTTGTCCGGTAAAAATTTCATAAGGTTTATTATCAAAAAGGCCAATTACCGCTATCCACTTTTCATAATCATTTTGAAAACGAATAATTTCAGCTTCAAGTGTTTTAGGGCGGGGAGGTGCTTTGGTTTCTTTAAAATTCTCTTTGGTTTCATCATTACTAACTAACACACCATCTCTGGAACCATCACGATAAATTGTCATCCCTTTGCAACCGCTTTCCCATGCAGTTTTATAAACCTGGCTTACAACTTCCTCGTTTACATCTTTTGGCAAATTAACAGTAACACTAATAGAATGATCAATCCATTTCTGAATTGCTCCCTGCATTTTAACTTTCGATAACCAATCAATATCATTTGAAGATGATTTATAATAAGGGGACTTTTTGATTAATTCAGACAATTTTTCATTCGAATAACTTTTAACCTCATTAACGTTATAACCATTAATTATTAACCATTTCAAAAATTTGGGATGAAATACATTATATTCTTCCCATGCATCCCCAATATCATCAACAAAACTAACTGTAACATTTTTATCATTCGGGTTTACTTTTCTTCTTCTTTTGTAAGAAATCCTAAAAACAGGTTCTATACCCGATGTGGTTTGTGTACAAATACTTACGCTTCCGGTTGGGGCAATTGTAAGCATTGCAATATTTCGGCGTCCGTAAGTTTTCATGTTTTCATAAACCTGTGGAGCCGATTCTTTTATTCTATTAATAAATGGATTGTTTTTCTCTTTTTCGATATCAAAAATCGGAAAGCAACCTCTTTCTCTCGCTAATTCAACAGAGGATCGATAGGTTTCTATTGCAAGCAATTTATGCACCTCAACAGAAAAATTGATTGCATCATCAGAGCCATATCTTGTTCCGAGAGCTGCAAGCATATCACCTTCAGCCGTAATTCCAATCCCTGTTCTTCTGCCCTGAAGTGTTCTTTTTCTAATTGTTTCCCAGAGCTTTCTCTCTATCCTTTTAGTTTCATCACTTTCAGGGTCATTATTAATTTTATTAAGAATTCCGTTAATTTTTTCAATCTCAAGATCAATAATATCATCCATTATTCTTTGAGCATAATGAGCATGTTTTGTAAATAGTTCGGAATTGAAACTTGCCTGATCAGTAAAAGGATTTTCAACGTAGCTATATAGATTTATTGCTAATAAGCGGCAACTGTCATAAGGACAAAGTGGAATTTCGCCACAAGGATTTGTCGATAAAGTCTTGAATCCCAGGTCAGAATAACAATCAGGTATAGATTCACGAATTATTGTGTCCCAAAATAAGATTCCCGGTTCAGCGGATCGCCATGCATTATGAATGATTTTTTCCCACAATTCTTTCGCATTTATCTCTTGTGTTTTCAGTGGATTATCAGAATCTATGGGGTATTTTTGAGTATATTTTTCATCATTAAGAGCAGCTCTCATAAATTCATCATTAAGCTTAACAGAAACATTGGCTCCGGTTATTTTTCCTTGTTCGAGTTTAGCATCAATAAATTTTTCAGAATCGGGATGTTTAACCGAAATGCTCAACATTAACGCACCTCGACGGCCATCCTGAGCAACCTCACGCGTTGAATTTGAATATCTTTCCATGAAAGGTACTATTCCAGTGGAAGTAAGGGCGCTGTTTTTCACAGGGCTTCCACTCGGCCGAATATGCGAAAGATCATGGCCAACTCCTCCTCTTCTTTTCATAAGTTGTACCTGCTCCTGATCCACTCTTAATATTCCACCATAAGAATCTGAGGATGTATCATCACCTATTACAAAACAATTGGAAAGTGAAGATTCCTGAAAATTATTTCCAATTCCCGACATTGGGCTTCCCTGAGGAATTATATATTTAAAACCTTTTAAAAGATTATAAATTTCTTCTTCGCTTAGAGGATTAAGATATTTTTTTTCAATACGGGCTATTTCTCTTGCTAATCTTCTGTGCATATCATCAGGAGATAATTCATAAATATTGCCTCCACTATCTTTAAGGGCATATTTATTCATCCAAACATTTGCCGCAAGCGGATCGCCTTTAAAATATTCTGTCGAAGCTTTTAAAATTTCTTCCTGTGGAAACGATTCAAGTTTTATTGACTTTTCTTTAGCCACTTCTTCAACTTTCATCGAATTCAAGCCTTGTTCCATTTTCTCCAAATCCGACTTCTTTTCAATTTCAGTTGAATTTTCGAGTTCTTTCCTTTTTTCAAGAACATCATCAAAAAAACTATTTTGCTGTTTTTTCTCTAAGTCCTTATCAATACTTGCGAAAAGAGTGTTCTCCATGTGTTATAAAATAATTATTAAATTATTAATTTTTTTATAAGTTATTGTTTCAAAACCAAATGACAAAAAAAAATACTAATATTTTTGATTTACAAATTACAAAATACAATGATTGTAATTTGTGATTTTTTATTAACAATTTTTGGGAATACGGTGTAATCATTTGAAAGAAAAAACCGTATCAATTGAATAATTATTTTTAAATTTTATAAAACTAAAAAAGTAATATATATTTTAAAACCTTAATTAATTAATATTGAATTAACAATAAATTAACAATAAAAAATTCTTAGAAAAGATTATTATTGGGGATATAAGGGAAATAGGAGGAATATGGGAAATAGGGAAATGCCTTTATACCTCTATACTTTTATACCCTTATACCTTTATACCTTTATTTCCCTTATTTCCTCCATATTAGCTTTTTACCAAAACCCAACCTGTTATGTGTCATTTTTATAAAATCGGGAAAAATCCCCCAAAGGGTTGTTTCTTTTAATATCGCAAGTGGAAATTTTTTAATATATGCTTTATTTGCAATTTTGAGATCGTTTTTGCTTAATAGTTTCATTGTGCCTGTAAATTGAATCCCCTGGATTTTACCGATCATTGTGGTTTCTAAAGCTACAGCTCCTGCAACAATGTTTTGTTTTTCTACATCTTTTATATGCTTTGTCTTAAAATCGGAAGTTAACACAAACATGTTTTCGTCTTCAATGTAAACATAAAAGCAACTTGCACAATATGGTTTATTATTGTTTGATGTAGCTAATGTTAAAATATGGTGTTCTTTAATAAATGAAATGATGCGGTTGTCAATTATAGTCATTATATGGTCATTAAGTTGTCATTTGGTTGTCATTCAGTTGTCATTCCCCATGTACCCATTATTCCCCAAACTTGTCCGTATGGATTCAATAATAATATTTTTATATAATTTCAAATTTTTTGGCAATAATTTATTAAAAATCAAGGCTTAAAGAAATGTAAAAAATTGATGGCATTATCTCATAATCCTCAACTCCCCATGCAAGGTCAGCTCTGATAAAATATCCGAGAAGCCTGCTTCGTAGCCCAAAACCGAAACCACCAACAATTGGTTCACTCTGAACTTTTACTTCGATTCGTAAAGGCCGATCATTTATGGTTTTAGTATAAAGGTAATTATCTGAGGAATATGGTGAAAATCCGGTCCAGGCTGTTCCAATATCGGCAAATCCAACGATTTGAAAATTATTTAAGAAATCGGAATTTATTGGCCTGTTGAAAAAATATTTGAATACAGGAAAACGCAGTTCGCTATTTATCACAAAAAAACTATTTCCATTTCTAATGTTTTGTTTAAAACCACGCAAATTTGTTGCAAGTGTTTGAAAAGCATAATTTTGCGAGAAATCAATTGGGGTATAATTGTCAAATTTAGGAATTAACCAGGTGTCAACACCTCCCAAATAATAAATTAGTTTGTTTGTTCCAAAAGATGAACTTATTGCAAAACGATTTGCCCAAATAAATGTTCGGTGAATTTTTTGATAATTCCGGAAATCGAAACCAATAACCATCAAATTATCACCCTTGCTTTCAATATCTTGATTGTACTCTAAAAAGAATTTATATCTCGTTCCGTGATAAAGGTTCAATCCTATTTCTCTTGTGTCGTCGTAAACGAATTCTCCTTTTATCCCTAACCAATTTTTCATTTTATTTGGTTTTCGTAAAGATATTTCATCGGTCGATAAATAAACTGCCATATCATTTCTGAAAGAACCAGTACCTCTAACACTCATTGCCTCGTTAAAAGGCCATTTTAAAATATAATAAAATTCATACGAATGATGACGTATAATTGAATAATTTTGAATATCTTCCAGAATTTGTTTGTGAAAAATAATTTCTTTATCAAGTCGCTTTTTCAAATTGCTATAACACAAAAGATATTCATTGTTTTTTAGGTTAACATCCAATTTTACCCCAGCTACCAATCTGTAATCTTCAAGCAAATCCATCACTCCAAATTTCAAGAAAATATTAAAGGTAGGATTTATAAAAATTGGAGAACCACCTCCTGTAAAAGGCTGATATGATGTGTTTAAAAATGTAAAATCTATTTGTGTAATCAATTCACTGATAAAATACTCAACATTATAGTTTCGTTTTTTGGGTATAATAAATTTGCTTGTTGTATCTGTTTTTCCATATAATTGAGCAATGTCTCTCGCTGTCAGGTCTCCAATCTGAATAAACTGCTTATTTGACTCATTTTTATTGTCTCCATCCTCTATAATCGTATCATATATAAGTTTGTTTCTTGAATAATTTGCACGAACATTTATAAACCTTTTTTTGCCGATTTTTTTTCTCTTCTCAGGTTTAATTAACAGATCATCAATAATTGTATCAACGGTTTCAATTATTTTCTCTCCAATTAAATCTTCCATATAAGAAGTGTTTATTAAAGTAGGAGGTTCAATGTTTTCACTTAAAATCAAATCTTCAATATATAATTTGTATAGATCATTATCAAAAATGATTTGTGCAATTTTTCTTGATTTTGGGTTGATATTTTGCTCAATAATATTTCTGGAATAATTGGTTGCAGGAAAGCTTTGTGTGTAATATCTATAATGTGTTGTTGTGTCGATATAACTTATTGTGCTATCGAATCTTCCGATAAACCGGTTATAAATTCCATTTTGATCACTCAAATAACTAAAATAATTTTCTTGGTATTGAGTAGGCTGAATTTCGTTTACAAGAGGTGAATTTGTTATTCGTAATAATATATTGCTTTTTGATGAATAATTATAGAGGAAAAGATCATTAGTTTGTGGCAGATTTACAGGAATTTTTTTTGGTTCATATCTGAGTGTGTCATTTATTCGATTAGAACTAAAAATAATCCTTGAAGAATTATAGAGAAATTGTGGATAAAGATCATCATAAATATCGTTTGTTATTTGTTCATAAGAAGCTGCGGCAATATCATAAACATAAATATCGGATTGGCCTTTACGTGTTGCAGAAAACACAAAATACTTGCCATCGTTTGAATATGAAAAACTTAGGATTTTTTCAAAACTATATAAAAATACTTCCGAAAATTTTCTTGTTTCAAGGGTATAATATTTAAGATGAATTTCTCCATGTTTTTCGATGATGATAGCTAATAATTTACTTGTTGGATGCCAAGCCAAAAGCGGATAAGAATAATCGGTTTTTTCGTCAAGCATAAATCCCGATTTCATTATTTTTTTTGATTTTTTATTTTCAAAATCATAAATCCAAATTTTATATTTTCCAACCTCATTTGTAACATAAGCTGCAAATTCTCCATTGGGGCTAACTGTTAACTGGCTGTAAACATTATCCTCTTTTATTTTTTTTATTAATTCGTTATCAGGAAGATTTCTTTCTATATCACTTTGAGTATATTTTTGTTTATAATATGTGATCCACTCTTTGCATAAAGTTTTGAAATTTACACCAATAGGGTACAAAAAACTACTTTCAACATTTTTAGTATTTTGCATAACCCTGATAATTTCTGTAACTGTTGATTTCCCATAAGTATTGGCAATAAATTCCCAAAAAGACCGGCCTGCATTAACGGCATCCTCTCCGGTTAGACGATTAAACTTCTCAAATTTCCCACTTAAAACGCCATCTTTCACTTTATTATCAATATCTGTATTCCATCCTTCAGAAATATAGGATATTAAACCATGAAAATACCAATCGGGGATAACGGTTAAGGTTGAATTTTTTATCTGTGATCCAAGACTTTGGCCGTATAACATTTGGTTAATTATTTTATGAGCAATTCCGGCGCGAATTTGTTTTTCAAAGTTGGTGTAATTACCGTCAAAATATAAAAAAACTTTTCTGCCAAGTATGTGAGTAACACCTCCAATATTATATTGTTCGCTATTAATAAGCCCTATGTTGCTTTGCTTGAGATCAGTTAGGTTGTTGAAAACTAAAAATTGGATTTTTTCGTCGAGGCTTGCTTCAAGTTTTTTTTCAATTTCATCAATTTGTAAATCGGCATATTTTGCAGTAAAAACGGCTAATTCTTTTCCGTTTAAATAAAAATAAGCATCAAATTGCTCGAAACGATAATATGTCCAAAAAAACTCTTTATATTGAACCCTGTTTTTTCCGAAACTCATTTGTGAGCCATTATAAAATTGTGAATAAGTATTTGTAAAAGAAAACAATAACAAAATAATTATAACTGCTTTCACACAATTTATTTTATATTTTGGCAAATTATTTATCATTTATTATTTAAGGGTTTATTCGAATGCTAAAATAAGATTATTTTGTTTAGTGGCTGCAAGAAAACGCCAATATCTTCGTTGTGCTCGTCTTAATACCCAGTCGTTTACAAAAGTAAACTCCTGAATATTAAGACTTCTCACGCCTCGATCTTGACGATTTCTTATCAGCCATATAAGATTATGCTAGTTTTCGTGCAGAGACTATTTAAGATGAGAAATGATACTTAAATCGTATTTATTATTAATATCTTTGCCATAAAAAATTCTAATTTAAATCAATATGATAAATATTAAGAAATTTGCTTTTAATCCATTTCAGGTAAATACTTTTGTTTTATGGGATGAGACCAAAGAATGTATAATTATTGATGCCGGATGTTATGAAGATTATGAAAAGTCGGAATTAATTGACTTTATAAATAATAATGGTTTGAAACCTGTAATGCAAATAAATACGCATTGTCATGTCGATCATGTACTTGGTAATAATACCATTTTTGAGAACTTTAATATTCTCCCGACTATCCATAAAGACGGAAATGTTTTTTATTCTTCAGCCCACAAACAAGCTTTGAGTTACGGATTTCAGACTGATAAATTATATGAAACTGATAAGTTTTGTGTAGAAGGTGATATTATTACATTTGGAAATTCTACGCTTGAAATTCTCTATACACCCGGCCATGCCGATGGAAGTATTTGTCTTGTTAGCAAAGACCAAAAATTTGTAATTGTCGGGGATGTACTTTTTCAGGATAGTATCGGTAGAACAGATTTTCCAACGGGAAACCATGATCTTCTAATTAATAATATTAAAACAAAATTATTTACACTTGGAGACGATTTCACGGTTTATACCGGACATGGACCTGAAACAAATATTGGTTATGAGAGGGTGAATAATCCTTATCTGTCATAGCCTTGGAAGTACAATAAACGCATGATGATTTGGTTGAATTAGTTATCTGGAATGTTGGAATAATGGAAATGAAACTCAACAGGTTCTCTGAATTTTCAACATTCCAATATTCTATCTCATCAGATCTATCGGGTTGATAATGTTCCTTGTATAAGTAATTGCTTGGGTATTCGCATGTAGGCTTTGGGTGACTATATACTTTTACAAATTGATGATATTATTTTGTTATTTTTTCATTAAGTATTTCATGTGATTCTTTGTCTAAACTGCTAATGGGTATATAAATTTTTTGATTGTTATCAGTTGCAAACACATAGTATGTCCTTCTTTTGAAGATATTTTTAAACGCTAAATAATTTATTTGGGAATCATTTAGCTCTTCTTTTATAATCAGTTTGTCAGGTGTCACATCAATTTCAAAGTCAACTTTTTTAAAAGAATTCCACCTAAATAAAATCCATAAAATTGGTTTTAAGATATAATATAAACCATAGGCGATGCAAAATCCACCGTATGCAATGCCAAATCTATCTGAGGCATCAGTATATAAACCAAATCCAATGAAAGTTAAAACAGGTCCCATGAATATTCTCATAAAAGTTACAATCTTCCTCTGTCCAAAGTAATATTCATATATAAACATCAAGATTCTCTTGTTTCTACTTAATTGGATATTGTTCATCTTCTTATTTTTCCAAATTAATGCCAACTATCTGGGATAGATAATTTAAGCATTAAATTTGCAATTTTTTATAACAAATTCACATATAATTACTGAACTCAGATATTACTCCTTAAAAATAACCTTCCTGTAATTCTTATTATTCCAGGCATTCATAATTTCTCTGAAATCATCATAAATATCAAGGCCGAATATTGTTTTATCAAATTTAATTTCTCTTGTGATTAGAATTTCGTTTTCCGATTTTTCAAACTTAATTAATAAATATCCTGCTTCGTTTTTAATTTCAATATTTTTTAGCTTAGAAACCGGTTTTAGCTCTTTCGGAAAAACAATCGCATATTCATATCTTTCATGGATTCTTTCGGGAATTTCTAAAGGTGCTGATCGTTCGGCAGGTAATAAAGTTATATGCCAGCTTTCAACCCCATTATTAACATAAGGAAGCTGAAAAGTCATATAGTTTTGTAATTTGTCGAAAGGTTCTTCTTTTTCAAATTCAAAATGAGTCCTGCTCATATCCTGTGATAATTTTTCAATTTCCGTCGAAGTGAAATTTTTGCCTGAAACACCACCTCTGATCAATGATTTTATATTTGAACTGTCATTATAAATATTAAAATATGGATTTGCTTCGGCTTTAAGTTCTAAAAACAAATTTCCTACTAATTTGTCAGCATTTTGAAATTCAAAATCACCACCAACAAATATTTTGCTTGTCGCCGGTTTGCTTGAAAAAACCTTCAGGTTTTCAACATTTCTGTCAAGTAATAATGCGGTTTTCCCCTCAAGGCTAAAGTTTAAATTTTGTTTATCGATATGTGTTGCTGAAATAAAAATCTCGCCATATTTTTGTAATTTAATTCTTACTAGAAAATCATTAAAACTTAAAAGATTCCCGATTTCTTTATTATAAAAATCGTTTGTAATGATGGTAACCGGTTCGGCTTTTATGTTTGCTTTTTGCAATAAAGCAGTTAATAGTAAAGCTTTTTCAAGATGCGTTCCCTGATTACTGTTCCAGGTTTCAATTGCCGTACGACATTTGAATCCGGTATATTTCAAGGGAATATTTAAAGTTTTAAGGTCATTGGCAACAAGTTTTTGCAATTCTAAAGCAATGGTCAATTGATCGGTTTCGTCGTCTGTAATTTTATCAATCGTTTTATTCATGTTTTCATTTGTATTAAAAACAAAAGCATTCTGATTGACAAATTGAAAATAAGCAAATTTCAAATCTTTTGTTGTGCTGAAGATCAAACGGGGAGCCGATCCATGGTCATCTTCCTGATAATAATCCTTTGAATTTGCAGGAATTGATTTGAACGTCCAGGTATAAACTTTCTTTCCCTTTTTGCTGCTGATAACAGGCTCAGTCTTGAAATTCAATAATTTAAAATTCAGGATTTTTGAATCTGGAATGTTCACTTTTATTATAAGTTCGTTAACGGGAGAGGACTCAGATAAAATTTCATCGCCCATTAATGCCGGGAAAAAACCCTTCTTTGTATTAATTGTATAATCCAAATTAATTACCGCATTACATTCAATGCCTGTGTGAGTTACAACCATTTCCCTAAGATTATTAAAAGCCGGTGCATTTGTGGAAAATCTTGGTAGAACTTCATTAAAAGCATTTTCAGGAGCAATTATCTTTTTCCCGTCAGCCATGATTGTGTATGCCGAATTGATTTTTAATTTCTGGAAATCTGTGTTATAAACAATAAAAGTTTCGCCATATAATCTGTTGAAAGAAAAATGGGTTAGAAGTTTCAATTTTTTTGAATAATGAAAATCAATACTTCCATCTTCATTTAAAGTATATTCTTTAAAGATTTTTAAATATTCGGCATCTGCGTTTTCGTTTTGCGAAAAAGAAAGATTTATTATAAAAAGGCAAAATATTGTTAGAATTAATTTCTTCATTTTTTTTGATTTTTTAATGTTTGCTTCTAATTTGTAATATCAATAATAATCGGTGTTTCGGCAAATTTTTGCTGAGAACTTACAACTTTTCTAAAAGCATCCCAATCATCGGCTTCGTAAATTCTTTTTGAAAGTTTGATTTTTTCATGAATTTTAAAAAACTTTCCTTTTAATTCAAGATTCCCTTCGAAGGAAGCAATGTCATTGCCTACTTTTTCATCAAACTCAAAGGGGATCAGTTTCCCGCTTTTGGGAAGTTTTATGGTTTCATCAAGCTCAACCAAGCGTGAACACCTGTCGCGGAATTCATGTTTTCTTTCTTCTAAACTTGTACCGAAATACAAATGCGACATACCTCTTTTAAACAGATTTGCAGCAACAAACGGAATAAAAATTATTTCTTCGTCAGTTACAAGGGCGTAATCCGGAATTGTGTATTTAACACTTATATGAATGTTTTTAGATAGATATTCATAAGGTTTGCCAAAATTCATTTCAATGATTTGTGCCTGAGGTGAAACTTTTAATAATTCTCTTTTAACAGATTTCGTCCATTCCGATTTATAATAACTTGTAAACATTCGTCTGATCGAAGCATCCGATTGTCCTTCGGCGGTAAGCAAAAATTCACCGTTTAAAGTTCCGTCAGGATGTATTTCGGAATTACCTTTAATTTTGAAAAAATGATTTTCAGGTGCAGAAAGTGGGGTTATCATTAGATCTGATCCTTCAGGCACACCCATCAAATAATTTTGTTGTTGCTCGGCACTCGACCAAAGTTCACGCAAAAACGGAACCCAAGTAGGATCAAGTAATTTATATTTTCCATTCGCCAATTTGACAATTGTTACGCTGTGATTAAACTGATCGGCAGGGATATAATCAATTCTTGAACCTGCCATTGTCATTGCCGGATATGATTCAAAACCGGCAGCTCGCAGCATTGTTATTAGCATTCCGGCTTTATCTTTGCAAACTCCGCAACGATCAGTAAAATTCATATCTCCGTTGTGAAGCGTAAATCCTTCGCCCGGACCCATCGAAATTCCCGAATATCTTATTTCATCGGCGACCCAGTGAGTAAGCAAAGTAATTGAATCCATCTCATCTTTTGCATCGGCAAGTATTTCCGCAACTTTTTTGTCAATGTCGGGAGTAGAATTAAAACTGCCGTAATCTTCATTTACTTTATGAAACCATAATGATTTTGCATACCAATCGGGGCTGGTCGAGATCAGTAGTTTCGGAGCAACATCTGAAAAAGCCACCATCCTTGGTTCCCGTTTCATAGGCATAATATCCTTTTTTATAAAAGTATATATCATTTTCCCATCTTTAAGAATTGCCGAAGATTCGGCTTCACCATTATAAAATCTGTATTGGATCAATTTTTCTTGCGGTACAGCTACACTATAATATTTCAAAAGTAACGGGTCGCTACTCCAAAAAGGAACAATATCGTAAAAATGCCCTCTCATCGGAGGAATATATTTGTCGTCATCATCCTGAAGAAGAGCATAGGTAAACCCTTTTTTGAAAAGAAAAACCTCAACAGCATCACCCGGTTCAAGCCTGCCGATATCAATCATTTTTTCCATTCCTCCCCAATAGATCATTCGGGCAGGAGCAGGATAATCCAAAACTTCCGACATATCCAATTCCTCAATGCTACCGTCTTTTCGATAAACGATCACGTTTTTTATATCGACATAAGCCGAAAGAGGATCATAACCATATTTAATTACATTAAGATCTTTTGCTCCTTTTGCTGTAAGAACTTTGTATAAAGTATGGGTATAAACGTAGCTTAAACCACTTTCCTGCATATTGACATTCGTACTGTCAAATATAATTAACAGATTATCATTTGGATAATCCTTGCTTGATCCCGATTCTTTTATCAATTCGGGAATAGAATTTGAAAATGCGAGCTGTGAGAAAAATACACAAGCTGCAATAAAAAAGATTTTCTTTATCATGTTTATAATTTTTTTTAAATAAGTTGGTAAAGATAAAAAAAACAAACATTAATAGAATAATTGCTTGATTTTTTAAAAACTGTGTTTAAATCACGATTTTTTCTCGATAAGTTTTTTTATCAATTTCTATTACCAAAATATAAACTCCATGTTTAAATATGGAAACATCAATATCTAATGTGTGTTTTCCCGGGCTAAGATTTTTATTGTTAGATTGCAATTTTTCTCTGCCCTGAATATCAAATATCCTGAAAATAACATCTGAATTATTTTTCAAATCAAGAAAAACTTCTATTATATTATTCTCCGAAGCAATGCAAATGTTTATTATGTTTTCTGAATTTATTTCATTATCAACTCCTTGTTCTCCTTTGATTTTGAAATCAGTTACTCTTGCAAAATGGTCGGAAGCGGTTTCTGAGTCATGCTTTTGTAAACCGTATAAATTTAGTCTTTCGTCCGACATTATCTCAGTTTGAACAACAAATGATTTAACTGCTTCGGCAACGCTATTCGTAAATATTGAAAAATCAAGTCGCCCGGGCCAGTATGAAGAATAATCCCTTCGCCAAGTATAAGCCATCCTGATATCCGATTGAATTGCAATATTATCTTCGAGAGAAGAATTATCCCAATCGGGATGACCTCCCTGGCCAAAATAATTTGTATTAATTATTTCACCTGTGATCAATGTAGTAAGTTGCTGCGAATCACCGACAAGGTTCAGGTCACCGCTGATTACCATCGGAGTTCCTTCAGGCAAATCCAAAACACCCGAAGTTGTTTGTTCTTCTAAAATAAAATTAACTGTAGCATCTGCCTCATATTGTCTTTCATAATTCGCATCGCAACAGCGAAAATGAGAATTTATTATCACTATATCTTTGGGGAAAATATTCGGAAGGTCAATCAGGCTTGCCTGAATTCTGCCATTTGAATAAACAATAACATTTTTTGTTAACGGAAACCTTGAACAAGTAATATTCCCACTGACAAGCTTAACTGTTTGCCATTCATCTCCACCGCTTAAGGGCAAAATATTATTCAAAAAATCACGAGCTTCATACCTATTCGTTTCCCAGCATTCATTGAAAGTGATGATATCGGGATTGATAGCAGAAATTATTCTTTGAAATGAGGGAATTCTTTCAGGATCATTTATGCCGTCTGATAAAACATTATAACTTAATAACCTTACAGTTTCAGGATCATCTTTTTCAAAATCAATTAGCTGATAAGGTGTAACAGGATTGTTATCGAAAACATAGGAAAAAATCTCGCCTTCATCGGGCATTATATCCCCATTTGTGCCGTTGTCCCGAAAACAAATTCTGATTGTATCGTTTGTAAACAAGGGATTAACACCATCAGGTTTTACATCGCGGCCAATTGCAATTTCGAATTCCGGGGAAGTTACAGTAGGCATTGCCCTGAAACGTATATCTGAAAAATAAATAGATATTGATTGCTTGTATAAATAAAAATATCCTTCTCTTTCTCCAAAACCCCATCTTAATTCAGCTCCAATTCCGTTTATGTAGTATCCTGTATGTGAGTCGTTATCGGTATCTATTTCAAGAAATAATTCATTATAATCGTTCAGCAAAAACTCATTTTCTGCACTAAATCTAATAAATAGAAAATCCTCATCATTCGATACGCTGAAATTTAACAGATTAATTGAATTCCCGCTTCCGTAAACATCCGTATAATTTGCTTCTGAATTTTGCCAATCATCAAATCTGCCATCAATAACGATTGGTAGTGCCTGTCCCGATATTTCAACAGACAAAAACATAAAAAGAATACAATAATATATGGTTTTCATTATTAATATATTTTGGCAAATTTAAGGAATTATTAGGTTTGATGGGTTTTATGAATAATGCTGGAAGCTGAATTTAAGTCAGGGCTTGACTTAAATCCATGCCCTGACTATCCCCCATGATTTAGAAGATAATAGCCCAGACGTTTACATCTAGGATCTAAAGATGGATGTTTTGAATTTTAAATAAGGCATTCACGCCTTTAGTTTATTATGTAAGGGCGTAAACGCCCTCTGTTTTTTTTATTTAATTTTATTAATCCCAGCCATGAATGGCTGGGCTAATGTTAAAAAGACCTTCGAGGTTTTCAAAACCTCGAAGGTTTTGCTTTTTATTGAATCACAATTTTCTTAACCCGACTAAAGTCTTTTCCGCTAAAGCTAATAAAATAAACTCCGGCAGCTAATTCTTTAAGATCAAGTTTTTCAGTTATAAGATTATTTGTTCCTTCAATTTCAAAGAAACGATAATTGTTTCCATGAACATCAAATACTTTGATTTGAACTTTTCCACTTACTCCTTCGATTGAAATATTAAATATCCCTTCCGAAGGATTTGGGAATATTGAAATAGCTTCTTTGGCATTTCCAATATTATTTACTCCTTTAGAAATATTAATTACACTATATAATCCATCCTCTGAAGGATAAACGTGTTCCATATAAGCTTCATTATAAGGATCTATATAAGTGTATTCAAAAGGAATTAATGATTGAGCCGAAGCATCCCAAACTTTTAGAATTATCGGTTTACTTGCTTTATATCCCTTTCCGCTATTTAATGTATTGAATACCGGAAGGTCATTATCAAAGGCATTTATTGAATTAATTTTCATAGCACCGATCAGAATATCTCCATTATAAGCTGCTACTTCATCACCAATATCTAATCCCTCAACATAAATTGTGAAAACAGGCTCGGCTGCATTTCCTCCCTCGAAATTGAAATGATCAGATTCGAGATTTGCAATGCCTGTGAATTTTTTATCAGAAACAGGATAAATTAAAACATCGGGTGCATTCATTTTAACAAGATATCCTTCACCCTGATTCATATTTCCTATACCATTTATCCATACAGGGCCAATTTTTCTTAGCATAAACCCACCTGTATTTCTTACAAAATCAAGATTATCTAAAATGTTTTCACAAACATCAAGTGCATTTAAAGCTTGCCACGGTAAATAGGATATTATCTGATAACCCGTTGATAAATTAATTGGTGTTTGAGGATCAATCGGAATACCTGTTATTGCCAATTGGTCTTCACTATTCATCTTAAATAAATATCCTTCGGTTGTTACCCAATTACCAATACTATTGATCCAGACAGGCCCGATTTTTCTCACCATTAGCCCACCCGTATTTCTTATAAAATCAAGATTGTCTAAAAGATTATCTACAATATTAAGCATATTGGGGTTATCAGGCTGAGCCCGGGTTGAAATAAATTGATAACCTGTCTCCAAATCATATACTTGAGTAATAATAGGTACAAGCTCAAAATCAACAACGGTTGTTCCACCGTTTGAAACCGTTTGATCAGGAATGGTTTCTGAAATATAGTTATCTGCACTTGCACTTACTGCATATATTCCAATATCAACATTTTCTATAATATAAGTTCCATCTGATAGAGTTGTAGCTGAAAATGTAGTTCCTTCTACTTCGACTAATGCTCCCTCAATTGGTAAGCTTGTTTCCATATCAATTATTATTCCTGTTATTGTTCCATAAGGCGGATACAAAGGAATTGCACATAATATATTTGAACCTACCGATTCAAAACCATTTTCATCAATTTGAGTTACATAATAACAATACTCCTGACCGGCAATCAAATCAGTATCGGTATAAGTTGTTCCTTCTACTTCTGTGGCAACGAGAGTTCCATCCTCGTAATAAATATTAAAACTTGGAATATAACCAAAAAATGCAAATTCAGCCATGCTATATTGACCATCACCGCTTGGAAAAACATCACCCGTCCAGGCACCGCCATAAGGATCACTAAAAATATATTCAAAATTAATTGATTCCTCTCCTTCGCTTTCGTCCCAGGCTACCATAGTAAAACTGTTGCCGGCTACATACCCCTGACCAGTTTGAAGTACGCTAAAGGCAATAAAATCATTATCAAATTGGTTATCAGGAGTACAAACCTGATCTAATGTAAAAGCACCAACGAGTAACTCTCCGTCAAAAAAACCAATTTCATCACCTGCTTCCATATCTATTCCATCAATGGTTGCTCCCCCAATGTATATTGTCCATACAGGGCTTGAGGGATCACCACCTACGAAATTAAAATGATTTGTTTTGTTATTCTCAGGTATTGCTTCCCATTCAAGTGTTATTTCATCAAAGCTGGGTGTAGCACTAATAAGTATTGGTTTTTTTGCTTCAAGAAAGAAGTTAAGTATTGTTGTTTGATTGCTTTGAACTATAACATTATAAATATTTCCAGAATAATAGGAAAATTTTGAGGCTGTTAAATTATATGTACCCGGTACGATATCTTCAAAAAGATATTCACCTAATTCATTAGTAATTGTTGAAATACCGGTTTCTTCTATTAGTATTTCAACACCTGCAAGTGGTATATTTTCATCGTCATAAGCAATCCCTGCAATATTGCCATACCCTATTGGAATGGCACATAAAACATTTGAAGCTGATGATTCTAAGCCTGTTTCATAAATTTGAGTTATATAATAACAATACATCTGCCCTGCGACTAAATCAGAATCGGTATAAGTTGTTCCTTCAACACTTGCAGCTACGAGAGTTCCGTCTTCATAATAAATATTAAACTGAATGGTTTTATTATCTTCAGGCACTGCTTCCCATTCAAGTGTGATTTCCTCATAGCCGGATGTAGCACTAATGAGTATGGGAGGAGTACCTGCATAAACGAAATTAATATGAGGAATACTATATTGTCCATTTCCTTCAGGGAATATGCTCTCTGTCCATGCATCTCCATAAGGATCATCAAAAACAATATCAAATTCACTTAGTTCTAATTGTTCGTTTGCATCCCAACATTTAAGTGTAACATTATTACCAGGTGTATAACCCTGAATGCCTCCTTCAAGAGTAGAGAATGCCAATAAAGCATTTTCAAATTGATTATCGGGAGTACAAACTTGTGTTAAAGTAATTACACCAACTAATACATCACCATCGAATATTCCAATTTCATCACCTGTTACCATATTAATATCATTTATTGTAGCTTCTGCTAAAAAAAGTGACCAGTAAGGGGCAGATATGTTTCCACCTTCAAATACAAAGTGTTGGCCAATAGGGCCTACTATCATTTCAACAGGAATAATAACTTCCGGAGTAAAAGGATCGTTTGATGTTATCAAAATATCAGCAAAATAACTGCCTTCATCTAATCCTTCGGCATTGAAATCAATAATTATACCATGAGAACCACCCGGTTCAATAGTACCACCGTCAGGATAAACAACTAACCATGGTTCAATAACTTCAATATTCCATGTTAAGATATCTGTACCGATGTTTCCAATTGAGAGGAAATCCTGAGCTGTTCCACCAAAAACAACATTTTGAGTGAAAGATGATGGATCCCATGTAATTATTGGTATATCATCATCACAATCAACATAACCAATATCTCCACCGGTTGGATCAACACCGCCCATTCCATCTTCAAATATAGGTTCACCAAACATATCATAAATAATATACGAACATTCATAAGGCCATCCACCTGCAGTCCAAACAGTAGTTAAAAATGCGTCGTCTTCAACATCGAAATATAAAGTTTCAGGGCCTGCTCCTGCTGCTAAAGTAGCATTGATATATTCCACACCGTCACCGAATATTTGAACGTATCCGCCGTTCCAGCCATCGCCATAGTCATCCCACAATGTGATTGAATATTCACAAAATTGTGAAGGATCCTTGTTTTCGATAGTTTTATCGGCAAAGTTGTTGTCAGGATGTTCATCACCTGACAGAATAACTTCTGCTTCGATATAATATATACCATAAGCAGAGAAATTATAAGCCTGGTTAAAAGTGTAAGTAATGGATTCACCCATTGCAAGAGGTCCTGCAATTGTTTCGGTTCTCCATGCACCACCATTAACACGATATCTAACATCAAAGTTACTTTGTGTAATAGCCCCTAAATTTTTAACTCCAATCACAATATCTTCAATTACGAGACCAAAACCAGAGTTTGGCTCATAAATTCCAGTGAGTTTAAGATCAAGATCAGGTGGAGGGCCTGCAACACCACCTTCAACACCAAAGATAGTTTCGTCCTGGATAATTCCAAGTAATGTCCACCAACCAGGTGCCCAAGTATCAAAAGATGCGAGGCCACCGGCTTGACTTGTACCAGAACTATATCCGATAGCATCAAAAGTAACTCCAGTTTCAGTACCTGTTTCAGGATCTAATTGAACAATAACAGCCGTACTCACACCACCTGCTTGAGCAAAACCATAAAGCCAGGGAGTTCCGGCATCATTTAACCATGCAAATCCGTAATAACTTGAGTAAGCACCACAGTTAAATTGATTAAGAATACTCCCTGTACGGTCATAAAGTGTAATAGGGTCGCTCCAGTTATTTGCATAGAATGCGTCATAATCAGGATTATAAGCAATTGCTCTTGTAGCAACAGCAGCAGTTAATGTACTAATCAAAGTACCAGATTGTCCTACAAAATCCATTTCAAATAATTGAGTGCTTGCTGCAGCACCATAGAAATAAGTTCCGTCATAGGCAAGGTCTCTTACAGCAGATTCACCAGGAACCTGGAATGTGCCAAGGAAAGTACCATCCATTTCATAGCAGCAAAATCCTGTAGAATTCCACAGAGATGTGTAAATGTAATTGCCATTAGTTTCAATACCTGCTTCACCGGAAGCATCGCCGCAAATAAAATCAAATTGATGATCGAAGAGATCATCAGTAAAAGTTGTTGCGTGAGGGTTTAACACCAAATTAGGACCAACATCAAATACTGACTGATCAAATCTTGATTTTTTCTTATGCTCCCTGGCATTCGCCTGAGCAAAAATTCCTGATGAAGCAAAAATCATCAGAATTAATAAACTTGTAAATTTTTTCATAGGTTTTAATTTTTAGTTAATAATTATATTTTCTTTTGTCATATTCTATCATTCAGTACCCCCCGGCCTGGTAAATTCCAAAACCTCACTCCAATCGGAATATCCATTGGCATTTCTGGCACGGACTTTATAGAATCTCTTGCCTACGGGTGCCTCGTACGTATATCTTGCCGAATCACCGCTATAAAGTTCTTCCCATACGTCTTCTACTTCGGAATAAACCAATTGATAGCTGCTTACGTTAGTGGCATCGTTCCATGATAATGTAAGTTCAGGATCATTCCATTCTTTATTAAAATCAATTGGTGCATCGGGTTGTCCGCCGCCATGCTTTGGTGTTGAGGGTGCAAAACCAAGCAATATCAACTTGGGTGAATATGCTCCCCAGGTCAGTTTCGCCATTTGATAGATTAGGCGGAGTTTTTGGGAATCTTCATTATAAACAGCTTCAAGTGTATCGTAAGCCTCAGCCGATTCCTGTTTTTCTTTTTGTGCCGAATGCCATTGATCAATTATTTCAGTGCCCGCATCAGCAAGTCTTATAACTAAGGCTTCGGGAAGCACACGTACATCTCCGGCGGCTCTTAACCTAATTGATGTTTCCTTGATTTGGTCAATTAATTGTTTTACACCGGCACGGTTTCTGGGTGTTGGGCCGCCGATACCGTATTCATCTATGATCTCCATTCCTTCTTCGGCGTCTTCGATCAAAGCAAGCAGCACTTCTTTGATATCGATTAGCAGGCTTCTTGTTTCATCGAATGTGTTTTGATAAGACTCAAAAGCAACATCACGTTCGCCTTTTTCTACACCTGCCGAAACTCTAACTGCCGACCATGCAGGATAGGCAGATGTTCCCCAGGTTATAAGTGTTTCCGTTAGCCCAAGCTCTACGGCAAAAGTTCCAATGTTTACACTAAGTAGTGATACCCTGTCGCTTCTGCGATCATAACTATCGTGGGTAAATCCATTGTCGAGAATTAATGACATAAGGTCCTCCTTTTTTTAAATTAATATTAATGTTGATAAAATTTATGGTTCATATTATAAAAGATTGCTTGCAGTTAATAAAATACGTCGTAGGCTGTGGCATGTAGGCAGTAGGCTGGCGAATGTAGGCGGTAGGTTGACGCATGTAGGCAGTAGGCTGAGGCTTGCAGGCAGTGGGCTGAGGCATGTAGGCGGTAGGCTGACATAAGTAGGCAGTAGGCTGATGAATGTTGGCAGTAGGTTGGCGAGTGTTGGCAGTAGGCTATGGCTTGCAGCCGGTAGGCTAAGGCTTGCAGGCAGTCGGCTATAACTTGCAGTGCCGTTTTTATAATGAATTTCCCTTGTTTTATTATTTAATAAGTTCATTTTATTACATAATTAAAATCATCAATATTTCAATATTAACTACTTAACTTCGCCTTGCAAAAGCAATATTGCTACATTGCTTTGCAAGTTATTTTACGTCGTTTGTCAGGTTATAAACAGAGAAGGCTCTCTTTAATTAATTCATTTGGCAAAGGGTGGGAAAAATAAAAACCTGACATTTTCCGTATTTATTTTAAAAATTTATTAATAGTTTGCTAAATTATAAAAGAATAATTGAATAAACAAAGCTTTTTTTTCAAAACTTTAATTTTTTATTATTGAGTCCACTCCGAAAAGGCACTTTTAGCCACAAAGGCACGAAGGCACAAAGATACACAAAGATTAAGGTGTTAGAAATAAATCCTTTGTGATTCTTAGTGACTTGGTGTCTTAGTGGCAATTTCACTTTTTTTGCTTTTCGGAGTGGACTCATTATTATTTCTGCGAAAATCTGCGATATCTGCGGGAAAACATAGTTAATGAACAGACAGTAATTATTTTTATTTCAGAATCCATTGCTTTTTATAATATTAATTCAGTAGTTTTGTGGCTGATATAAAATATTAATCTATTTCAATCATGAGAAACGTATTCACATTTTTTGTTTTGTTTTTAAGTATTCAAATCCTTTTTGCTGATAATAATCCATTATGGTTAAGATATCCGGCTATTTCTCCCGATGGCCAAACTATCGTTTTCTCTTACCAGGGAGATCTTTTTACGGTTCCTATTAAAGGCGGCGAGGCAAAACATTTAACTGTTCACAAGGCTTATGATTTTATGCCTGTTTGGTCGCCCGATGGCAAATTCATTGCTTATGCATCCGACAGACATGGTAATTTCGATGTTTTCATCATACCTGCAAAAGGAGGTAAAGCGAGACGATTAACTTTTAATTCAGCAGGTGAATACCCAAATAGTTTTACACCGGATACAAGCAAAATAGTTTTTTCATCGTCAATTAAAGATTTGAAAGATAATGTACAGTTTCCGTCGGGTGTTTTATCGGAATTGTATAGCGTACCGGTTGAAGGAGGAAAAGTCAAACAAATTTTATCGACACCGGCAAAATCGGCTCGCTATGATAAAGCTCAAAAACGAATAATTTACCACGATCGGAAAGGTTATGAAAATAAATGGCGAAAACATCATACATCCTCAGTTGCGAGAGATGTTTGGATTTATAATACCGAAAGCGGAAAACATACCAAACTTACGGAGTTTGCAGGTGAGGACCGCAATCCGGTTTTTAGTCCCGATGAATCGGAAATTTATTATCTGAGTGAGCAAAACGGCTCTTTTAATGTTTGCAAATTTCCAATTGATGATCCTCAAAATATTACGGAGATTACTGCTTTTGAAAATCATCCTGTAAGATTTTTAAGTATATCTGACAATGGAATTCTGTGCTATAGTTACGATGGTGAGATTTATACAATGAAGCCCGGTGAAACTCCTCAAAAAGTTTCTATAGAAATTTTTAGCGATGACAAAGAAAACCAAAAAGAATTTTTAACACTGACATCGGGTGCAACAGAAATGGAACTTTCACCCAATGGAAAAGAAATTGTATTTATTGTGAGGGGCGAAGTTTTTGTTACTTCTGTGGATTTTGTAACAACCAAAAGGATCACCAACACACCTGAGCAGGAAAGGTCGGTAAGTTTTAGCCCCGACGGGAAATCAATTTTATATGCGTCCGAACGAAATGGAAGCTGGAATATTTATCAAACAAAAATTACTCGTGAAAACGAAGATTTATTTTCTCTTGCCACCATCTTAAAAGAAGAACCCATTATGGAAATTGAAGAGGAAACATATCAACCTCATTTTTCGCCCGATGGAAAGGAAATCGCTTACCTGGAAGAAAGGGAAACACTGAAAGTTATCAATCTCAAATCAAAAAAGACAAGAACAATTTTGGATGGGAAATATAATTATTCTTATGCTGACGGTGATCAATGGTACGAATGGTCGCCCGACGGAAAATGGTTTATGGTGGAATACTCTCCAAATGCTGTATTTTTAAATGATGTAGCCTTAGTTGATGCAAAAGGAGGAAGCGAGCCCGTGAATTTAACCATGAGCGGTTATAGTGATAATCATCCGCAATGGATGATGAAAGG
>Ga0233437_1000243_pt1 | contig 131925 bp, 156 predicted proteins | sample SI_122_August201_FD_182714 | JGI IMG/M metagenome (GOLD analysis project Ga0233437, IMG submission 182714) | Seawater microbial communities from Saanich Inlet, British Columbia, Canada - SI_122_August2016_200_MG | ecosystem: Environmental > Aquatic > Marine > Inlet | place: Canada: British... | reverse complement strand
TTGGTTTTTAAGTTTTTATTAATTATTTCAAGAATTAGTTATTTTATAGTATAAAAAAAATAAAAAAAATTAATTGTATTCATCCCATTCCTCATTGCAAATATCCTCCATGTCTCCTGCTCTTTCACAAAGACTTTTATCTCCTCTATGATATGCTAAATCATAAAAACAATAGGCTTCGTCACTATGACCCTCACACACTGTAATTAATTTTGACATTTCAATATCTTTGTTTACATCTACATCTTCAATGCAAAAACCCGGAGATCCTGAATATTTACATAATTCAACTTTTTTCATAAAAATCGCAGTATTTTCAAAACACATCTCTCTATCAAACTCATCAGATACTGCATTGCAAATTTCAATAAGTTTTTCAGTATTTGCTGTTTTTCCTGCTTCTACTTCACTAATACAATTATCTGCATATGAACCTGCTTTTTTACATAGTTCTAGATTGTTGTTTGCTATTGCAATTTCCGAATAACAAAATCCTTTATTGTATTTATCACTATAATCTTCTTCACAATCTTCAATTGTTTTTTCAGAATTTTGATCTGCATAGTTATAATTTACTTCTTCACCCATATTTTCAAACACATCTGCTAATTCATCTAATACTGCACCCATATCTTGAGCATTTTTTGCTTCTTCAGGTAGTTTTATTGTAATTTCTTCATTGAAGTTATCAAAATAAGTTTCTGTTTCAATATCAAATTTCAAAACGACTCCTTCAGCTTCATAATCAATAATAATATGTTGTTTAACTAAATGGAGGTCAAATGTTTTTTTGTCAATCCAAACATTTATTGAATAATCTTTAAACATGTTTTCAATTTCAGATCTGTCTTCTATTGATATTTGACTTTCTTCAAGTGTATTTTTAAGTAATTCTTTTAAATCAGGTTTTAAATTAATAACTAGATACTTCTTTAAACTTAGAACTTCTTTTAGTTCAACATCAATATCTTTTTTCCCGATTATATCAAATTCTCCATTTTCAATATATGATTTCAATACATGTAATTGATTATTTGAGTCAAAAAATTCTTCTTCAAATGCGATTTTTGTCCAAATTTCTTGTGATTTTGTATACATTACTGAATCAACAATATAAGTTTCCGTTACTGTTTTAGTTTCTGATCCTTCAGATTCTATATTAGTTATTTCTTTGGACTCTAACTTTTGATTTTTTATATCTATCTTCCCTTCGGCAATAGATTTGATTTCACTTTCCATATTTTGACCCATAAATCCCATTGTTGTGGATCCTGTTGTTTCTGTTTTAAATGTGTAGGTCTCAATACCCTCAAACCTATCAAACATTTTTTCATATAGTTCTTCTGAACTCAATCGCATAGTACAGCTACTCAACACCAGTAAAAGAGTTAGAAGTAAAACAATTTTAATTTTCATTTACACACCTCAAACATTTTTTAATATATTTTTATGTATACTAATATATAAATGTTATTGTACTAATCGATGAAATTTTCCTCTAAAAAATAAAAACATTTAAAAGGCTCTATTGTTCTTTATCTTCTATAAAAAAGGGGTATTTATGGAAACTAAAGCTATTGATTCGTATACAATTACGTCCGACAATATTCCTCTACAAATCCATATATACAGCCAAAAAGGTTATCCTGTTCCTTTTTACCATCTTTCTTTACTAAATATTACTGATCAAACAAAAAGAATCATTGAAAGAATTAGAGAAGATATTATCACAAGTTTAAGTTTTAATGTTGGAAATAAAAAATCTAAAGATGGAGAAAAAGAAATTAAAGAACAATTTCGTGTCAAACTTCAAGAAATCATTAAAAGTCAGTTTTCAAGTGCTGATGAGAATACAACTAGACTCATTACAAATTATATTATTGTAACAAGTTTAGGTCTTGCTGAAATTGAATTTTTATTAAAAGATCCTGATTTAGAGGAAATAGTTGTTAATGGTTCAAAAGCACCTGTTTGGGTTTACCATAGAAAACACGGTTGGTTAAAAACAAATGTAAAGTTCGATAATGAAAACAAAGTTAGACATTTTTCTACATTAATAGGAAGAAATGTTGATAAAGGAATTAGTTTATTAAAACCTCTTTTAGATGCACATCTTCTAACTGGAGACAGGGTTAATGCAACCTTAGCCCCAATTACTACTGATGGAAATACAATTACTATTAGAAAATTCTCAACAACTCCTTGGAGTATAACTTCATTTTTAAAAAATAAAACAATTGATTATAATTCTGCTGCTTTAATTTGGCAAGCAATACAATATGAATTGTCAATATTAATAGTTGGTGGAACTGGCTCAGGAAAAACTTCGTTTATGAATGTTGTTTCTAATTTTTTTCCTCCTAATCAAAGAATTATTAGTATTGAAGATACTAGAGAATTAAGACTTCCTAAGACTTTACATTGGGTTCCTATGCAGTCGAGACTACCTAATCCAGAGGGAAAAGGAGGTATTTCAATGCTTGATTGTATGATAAACACATTAAGAATGAGACCTGATAGAATAATTGTAGGAGAAGTTAGAAAATCAGAAGAACTTGAAGTAATGTTTGAAGCAATGCATACGGGACATTCAGTTTACAGTACATTTCATGCAAGTAGTGTTAAAGAAGCTATTGCTAGATTAACTAATCCTCCTATTAAATTAGCAAAAACACTTTTGTCTTCAATTGGTTTAATGGTTGTTCAACACAGAAATCGAAGAACAGGTAAAAGAAGGACATTTCAAATTGCTGAAATTGATGATCAAGGACAATCAACATTGATATTACAACATGACTCAATGAAAGACCAAATGAATCAAGTTGGTCAACCAAAAAAACTTGTTGAATCTTTAAAACTTTATACTGGAATGAGTGAAGATATGGTATATAATGAAATTAATGAAAAAGTTGCTGTATTAAGATGGCTTGTAACTAAAGAAGTTACAGATATCCATACTATTGGACTTATTATGTCAGATTATTACACTGAAAAAAGCCATTTAATGAGTCTTGTAAAAAATAATCAAAATTATAAATCCTTAAAATGAAATTTGAAGAGACTTTTAAAAAATCTGAACCTAATGGAAATCTAAAAAAATTTGTTAGGATGACTATAGTTCTAAGTCTTATTATTTCAACGTTAGTAGCTGGATTAATTGCTGGTTTACTTTTATTTAATAGACAGCCAGTATATCATGCTGGAGTTGTATTTGTTATAGTTTTGATTTTATCTAATTTATTATTAAGATATATTCCCACTATGAAATTAAATGGGAAAAAAGCATTTTTAGAATCTGATTTACTTTATTCAGTTAGACATCTTTTACTTAAACTTGAAAGTGGTTCATCTCTTCTTAATTCTTTAGAAAGTGTTTCAAAACTTGACACTAATTCTTCAGATTATTTCAAACAATTAGTTTTTGATGTTTCAATGGGAATGAATTTAGAAGATGCAATTGTTAGAGCAACTGAATATAGTCCTTCAAGAGCTTATACTAAACTCCTTAGTGAAATTAAAACAAGTATTAAAACTGGAGCAGACTTACAAAATACACTTAAAAGTACTTTAGAAGATATTACTAAACAACATTTAATCCATATTCAAGAATATGGGAAAAAATTAAATCCTATGACTATGTTTTACATGATTTTAGGTGCTATTCTCCCTAGCCTAGGAACTGCTATGCTTATAGTTGGTTCAAGTATGATGAATATTGAAGTTACTTTTGGTTTTTTGGCATTTATTTTATTTTTTTTACTAATCGGTCAAATATTTTTTGTAATGGCATTTAGATCCTTAAAGCCAGAGGTAATGGGATGAAATTTCTTGAAAATTTTGGGAAAAGTATTCTTCCTCAAAAAGTTAGAATTAATATTCGAAACTACCTTAGAAGAATTGGAAGTTCACAAGTTCCGTATTCACTATATAGTTTAGTATTTTTTCTATCAATCATTCTAACAGTAATAGCATATTTTTTTTTAGTTTTTCCAGCAATAAAAACATCTAATCCTGTTTTTTTAGTTTTTATGTCTTTTCTAGCTTTAACTTTTGTTGAATTAATATTGATTACTGTAGTCTTTTTTTCTTTTTGGACATACTATGAGTTTTTAATCTTTAAAAGAACAAGAATGATTGAAAATGTTCTACCAGATTTTTTAGAAGATGTTTCAGTAAATCTTAGAGCTGGAATGAGTTTTGATAAATCTTTATGGAACTCAATTAGACCTGAATTTGGAGTCTTAGAAAAAGAAATTGAAACTGTTGCAAAAAAAGTGATGGCAGGCCAAGATACTGAGCAAGCACTAAAAGATTTTGCAGATAAATATGATTCCACTTTACTTCATGAATCTATGGACATGATTATCATTGGTTTAAAATCTGGAGGAAATATCGCTGACATTATTGATAAAATTGTCAAAAATGTAAAAGACGCTCATTTCTTGAATCAAGAATTAATTGCTTCTGTTACTAGTTATGTTATTTTTATTGCTGTTGTTGCTGTTGTTATTAGTCCAGTTTTATTTGCTCTTTCATTTAATATGATGCAAATAATTCAAAGTCTAGGTGAAAAATTAAACTCTGGTGTTTCAACTGGTGTTGTATCAATAAATTTTGGAGAAAACAAAGTTAAATCTGAAGATTTTGTTTTATTTTCTAAATTAGCAGTATTAATTATTTCAGGAATTTCTTCAATTATAATTGCAGATCTTAGAGAAGGTAGTATTAAAGCAGGTCTTAAATATGTTTTCTTATTTTTACCAATATCATATATTATATATGTTGTAATGCTTAAAGCGATAACTGCTCTATTTGGATTTATTTAGAAAATGATTATATCATTATACTTTGTTTTAGTATTCTTAACAGTATTTTTTGGCAATTCAATAACATAGCTTGCTTTATTTTTTGAGTAATAAAAAGTAAATGGTTTGAAATTTTCTTTTATCTCTAATACCTTCTTGTTTTTATCTAAAAACAAAACATCAATAGGGAAAAAAACAAAGAACATATGTAGATCTATTTTTCTAGGTTTATCAAAAACAAATATTAATCCAAGATTTCTAATTTTTTTATGAAACATTAATCCTCTTGCTTTAGAAAAAAGAGTATTTAGTATTTTTGACTCATTGCATAAAATAGTACCCTTTGTTTTATTTTTTATCATTTTTAACAACTAGTTTTATCTATACCATCTACTTCATATGTTTCTAAATTATCTTGATCAAGTCTAAACCAATTTGACATGTTTTGAAAATTACAATAGTCTGTTGTTGTATGATTTGCAAAATAAACATAATCAACTAAAGATCTTGATTTATAGCTTCCGAGTTGTGCACTCAAATCCTCAGGATTAACAAAACTTACAATTCCAAATTCTGATGCACTTAAATTTCCTGTATACCTCATTAAAAAACTAGGCCCTTTAGAATCATTAATATAAAAATTATTTTCAACATGGTTTTGTAAAACACCTGTGTCATTTGTTGCTTCATTAACAAAATCCATACTTGGAGTGACATTGATTAACACAGTAATCTTATCTGTTGTTTCAACTGTATAAAGTGGATCTTCAAATCCAATAATTGAAAAATCTTTAAAATATACCTTATTAATTGTCCACTCTGCCAGACCTTTACTATCAACAATTTCCGAAGTTAAATTTGCTTTTACTCTTACTACAAATGGAGAAATATGTTCTACTCTAACATCATGTACATCCACATTAATTTCAATATTTAAATTTCCTGCTTCTTCATTAACTCTAATTAGCCAACTATTAATACTCGCTCCTTGACTCTCTTGTGTCATTAATTCCATAGCAGTACCATTTGCCGTACCATTCACTAAAATTTCATTAAAAATTGTATCAAAATCAATAACATAATCTTGAAGTTGTCTAATATAAGAATTCATACTAATAAGTGCTCTATAACCTCCAATATATATTTCTCTTTCTATGTCTTTTTCATAATCATCTATAAAATTATTCATAGTACGAATCCTAGAAGCTATTGCATTACTCTTTTGAGTATATCTAAACCTTTGTTTTGTAGAAACTATAGCAATAATTAAAATAATAATAAAAAGTGCAATAAATGTAAAAAAAACACCTCGTTTATTTATTTTAGATTTAGAAGTAAAAATCTGAAACTCCTTTTTTGGAATTTTCTTACTATTTATTGCCATACAACCACCTTCATAGTAAGAATTTTTGCAGTATTTGCTTCTTTATAGACGACGTATCTTTCAATATTAATTCTTTCACTTCCATCTAATGTACTTGGTGTAGCTCCTGCCATACCTATATAGCCAGAATCTGAAAAATTCACCCTCTGGTTTGATTGATTTTCAAAATATATTAAAAAATCTGATTTGATCCCCATCAATTGTTTAACACTCGCATAATCTTCAATTGTAAGATTGTTAAAATTATTTAATTTCGTAGAATTAAGAACTCCATTTGTTAATATTCCAATTGATATAACTTCATTTTTTGTCCAATTATTTGGCACTCCATAACTCATTAATTTTCCTGCTAGTTTATCAGCATCTGGAATTGTACTTTCACCTGCTTCAAATATATAGGTATCATTAATATATTTGAAACTAAAAACTAAAATTAATAAAAACATTGACAAAGCTAGTAAAAAGTCATAATACCATATTTGAGCTTTTAACAATTTAGACATATTGAATTATTTGTATTTTCTATTGTGTTTTTGCCTTTAACTAACTGTCCATTCACTTTTGGCACATTAAAAGGAATTGCAGCGTCTGAAAAATTAATAATAAGTACTGAACTTATCAAGTATAAATCAAAATCAAAACCTTCTAAATCATAGGGTATATCAATAACTCTTTTATACCCTGATTTTGCCTCTGAAGCAAGAATTAATTCAGTTTGTAAATAATAACCATAATCTTCTGCAAGAATTTTTTTTTTATCTTTTAAATTATCTTGATATAATTCAGAAAAAAGTGTCATAAAAACAATTACCATTACTGCTCCCATCATAACCATTGTCATAAACTCAGTACTAACTTGAGCTACTCTGTTATTGATACTTCATCACCTAGGGAAACTATCTCAATATAATGCGTTCCTGGTTCAGTTGATAAACTTCCAGTAATATTTACCTGGGAAACTGACATCATTTCACGAATTGTATTAGAACTTGTTTTATATCCAAAAATAACTGTTCTTGAAGTAAAATTTATGTATTCAATATTATCAGGGAAAAACGTCTTAATTGTGCTTTTTGAAGGCTCTCCCAAATAATAAATTGTTTCAGCTTTATCAGTAATTTTAATTGCAATATTTCTTAAATGATTTGAAGATATTGAATCTTTAACTGATCCTACCTGGTCAAAAAATACTATGATTAATGGAATTGTCATTAAAAAAACAAAACCAAATATAGTAATGAATTCCATACTAACTTGACCTCTTTTTTGAAATTTAATTTTTCGAAAATGATCAAAAAAGTTTCTATTGATTTTTTGACATTTTTTCATTAATCTAAGTCTACTCAAAAGACTATATAAATTTTGTGTGGAGAAATATTTATAAAGAAGAGAAGTATTGACTATAATATCAGTTTTGGAGGGGATTACCATTAGCCAAAAAAATTTTAACGTTGATATGGATACTTATTTATCAAGAAGAAAAAAACCTGTTTCAAAAAAAACAAAGCCTAAACCTAAGGCAAAAGTAACTGAAAAAGAGTTTAAAGAAGAAGAACTTGAATACTATAAACGTGAAAAAAATATGATTGATAAATTCTTAGATTTTATTTTAGGAGAAAAAAAAGAACCTGAAGTAAAAGAAATCGAAGATATCGAAGAAGAAATTGAAGAACAAATTATTGAAGAGGAAGAATTTGAAGAAGAATTAGATGAAATACAAAAAGAAGACAAAAAAATCTCTTTTTTTACTAGACTAAAACAATTATTCTTTTTTGGTGACGATGAAGAAGATGTTCTTTATGACGAAGAGCTTGATGAACCAATTATTGATGAGGAAATAAAAGAAGTACTAAAAATTCAAAATAAATGGTTAACTAAACTGTCTGCTAAAGAAATTAAAAAATTCAAGGAATCAAGTGATTATTCTAGATACGTTGAAATTCTTGAAAAACATAATTTACTAAAAAAATAACATATTACTTTTTATTATATTTTTTCCATTATTAAATGTAAAATTAAAGCAATAAAAAATAAAAGAGAGAGATTTAGTCCTTTTGTATAAGTTTTTGCATCTAATTTAACTAAATTTCCAGTAATTTCATTAGATGCAAAATTATCATATAGTGATTTATAACCTTTTAATGCTAAAGTTGCTTCGTCTGCAACAATATCAACATCTATTATGCCATTTGAATAAAGCTCTATAACTGCAGAATCAAAATCTTCTTCATTAATTAAATTAATAACTTCTTCTTTAGGAATTTCAATTATAATGTCTGGTGCCATATTATCGGACGCAACAAAATTATTATCTATTATTTCAACCAACATTGATGAATCTTCAAATTGTAATTCAATTATGGCAGGTTCATCTGAAAAAGGATCTCCATGAAGTTTATATGCATCTAACTCATTTAAAACATAAAAAACCTGTTCCTCTGTTACTTCTTCACCTTCAATAACTAAAGGTATTTCAAGATCTGGTTTATTTACAAATGTTGGAGAAATTATAAAAAAATAACAATATCCTACGCCTAAAATACAAAATACTAGTATAACAAAAATTAGTGGAACTAGTTTACCTATTCGCATAAACAAAAGAATTAATTGTCAAATTTATATATTTTTCTATACTAATATAGAAAAAAGGGAATTAACCACATCCAGTACTACAAGATCCACAACTATTATCTACATTTGGATTATCAATTTTAAATCCTGATCCTTGTTCTGTTTCAACAAAATCAATTTTTGTTCCTTTTAGATATTCCATTAAATCTTTTTCAACAAAAACTTTAACTCCATGTTGCTCGAATGTTAAATCGTCTTTTGACGCTTTTTTTTCAAAATCCATCCCATATTGAAGCCCTGAACAACCTCCAGGAAAAACAAATAATTTCAAACCATATTTGTCTTTTTTCTCTTCTTTAGCCATTTCCTGAATCTTTTCTGCTGCTAATTTTGTGACAATAATATCTTGCTTTACCATGTAACTCACCAAATTATTGATATAAAAAGAATTTTAAAAAGTTTATGTTTAATGCCCCCATACATCAATCTTAATTTGTTTTCTATTTATACCCATTTCTTTTAACATATTTGACATTGACTTATTCAAACTACCTGAACCACAAATAATAAACACAGTATTTTGAAGATCTTTATTTGCAGCTTCTAAAATTATTTCTTTACTGACTCTTCCTTCTCTTCCTTTCCAATTTGGATCTTTATTTCTTGTTAACGTATTTATTATTTTTAGACTTGAATTTTCTTTTTCTAAACTTAAAAGTTCATTATTATAAGCAATCTTACTCTCTGTTTTTGTACTGTATATCAAGGTTAATTGTGTTTCAAGATTTTTTTGTGTGGCATATCTACATATTGATCTCATTGGAACTATTCCTGACCCTCCTGAAATCATAACCACTCGTTTTGCTAATTCTTTATTAAATTTAATATGTCCTAACGGTGAGCTAATTTCAAATATATCTCCAATTTTTACATTTTTATGAAAATAGGTTGTCATTTTTCCATTTTCAACTAATTCAAGGCCTAAATCAAAGGTTTTATCTAGAGGTGAAGAAGAGATTGAATAAGATCTTTTTATTTCTTCGCCATTAATTTTTGCATATAAAAATACAAATTGACCTGGAGAAAAAAAAGGAATTTCATTTTTTAATGAAACAAATTTAAAAGTTTTCATTGTATCTGTTTCTTCAACAATTTCAACAAGTTTAACTTTAATTCTTTCAGTCATTTTAATTCTAACAAAATATAAAATTATTATATAAAAATTATTTAATTTTTACAAGCCAAGTATCTTTTGTAATTGATTCTGTATCTTCAACTGCATCAAGATTAATTTCCATAATCGTTCCATTAATTGGAGATTCTAATTCCATTGTCCCTTTCATTGACTCTGTAACAAGTAATTTTTGACCTTCACTAACTTTATCTCCTACTTTCACAGAAAAATCTAATATAACAATACCCTGCATTGATTCCAATGTTTCAGAAGTGAAACTAATACTTGAAATATCTCCTTTTTTTGTAATATTTACATTTGACATTTTTATCCAAACATAAGAATTTGAGGATTAATAAGCATTAATAATCCTAAAATTAAAATAATTAATCCACTAATTAATTTTGAAATTCTACCATATTTTTCTGTAAATCTTTTTGAAGACATTGTCATAACTACAATTGAAAAAATAATAAAGTCATCAATCATATACATAACAATATATAATAATAAATAGAGGTAGTATCCAATTGCAGGAAGATCATAACCAGTTAAAATTTTTGTATAAACCGCAGGAAAACCCGCAGTACATAATAATTCTATCATATTTACCATAAAAGCTAAACTTGCCACACCAATTAATGTTAAAATAATTCCTGTACCTGGTTTAAGCAAAGATTTCATTTTTTTGATAATTTTTGGTTTTTTATCTTCAGGAATCATTAAAGAAATACCTTTTCCAAAAAAGAAATAATCCTTAATGTTAATTAATCCAAAAACAATTGCAAGTAAGGATATTGCAATCTGAAGAAATTTTAAGTGTCCTGCAAAAATAAAAGCATTCATCCATGCTGCCATAAATAAAAAGTAAACTAATCCTGAAACAAATATGAATGTTCCACCGATTAAAAAAATTCTTTTTCTTGATCCTGAATATACCAAAATAGATAGTAAAAAAGTTAAAACCCACATTGCACATGCATTAAATCCATCCAATGTTCCTATCATTACTGTAAATCCAAATAATCCTACTTTAGAAACATCTACACTTCCAAAAATTGGAAGTTCCACAATTTTTTCATTAGTATTGTTATTTGGTGGTAACTCAATTCCACATCCTGTTTCTGAACAAAAGGCAATTTTTTCAGTTATTTCTCTTTTTGTAGAATCAGAAAAACCAATCCAAACTTTATCGTCTATAATAGTTGTTGGAACACCCGTAGGTTTCATATCAAATTCAGCCATTTTTGACCTAAAAAAATCTGTGTTAGCTTCATTATACCATACTTCTAAATAATTTACTTCAAGTTCTGGATACATTTGTTCCATTTCTTGTAAATATGGTTTTTCATCTGCACAATGAGGACATCCATCTCCATAAAAAAAGAATACTTCAATTTTATCTTCTGCAAATACTACTGGAGCTATTGCTAACATTAAAATTAAGAATGTAATTATTGGAATTTTTTTCATTTTAAGTCAATTTTTAATTATAATCTCAACATATTATTGATTAGATTATTCTGTGGGGGAATTTCTTTGTATAAAAAGCTTTTGTATAATTAAAAAAAAGAATAAAAAAGAATATTTAATTTCTTTTACAATTTCTTCCTCGTCCACGTCTAAGTGGCCTATCTAAATCGAGTTCATTGTCTTTTCCAGATACACATTTTCCTTGACCTCTACCAGTTCTGGGTCCTTTACCTTCTGGTCCGGTTCCATCTTTATTTGGCATTTTGTACTTACCTCCTTGAATTCTAATTGATTTTCCTTGAATTAATGCTCTAGCTACTTTTTTTCTAGCGTTTTTTAAGATTCTATGATACGTTGGTTGCGAAACATTCATTTTATGAGCTGCCTCTTTTTGTTCAATTTCTTCAATTTCTGTATATCTAAGAGCTTCTAATTCTTCTGTATCAAGTCTTTCTTCCTCTAATTGTGATAAAGGTACACCCTGAGGTTTAAAATAATTGAATTCCACCCTATTATGCACATGTCTCCAATGTTTTGGTCTTACCATTATGAATAAGTATTCATAACAAATATTTAAATTTTTGGTTTATGGGCAAACTATAAAAACACCTTGTAATTCCCGAGTCCTATGGCTGAGTTTGGATATCAAATAAAAATTCCTAAAGAAAGAATTGCTATTTTAATCGGAAAAAATGGACAAGTAAAAAGAGAAATAGAGGAACTTACAAAAACCAAACTTGTCATTGATTCTAAAGAAGGAGATGTCTCTGTTAAAGGCGAAGATGCTTTACTACTTTATTCAACTAGAGAAATAATTAAAGCCATAGGAAGAGGATTTAATCCTGAAACAGCCTCATTACTTATTAAACAGGATTATGCTTTTGAGATTATAACTTTACCTGAATTTGACAAAAAAAACCATTTAACAAGAATTAAGGGTAGAATTATTGGAAGTGAAGGAAAAACACGAAGAATAATTGAAGAAATGACTGAATGCTATGTTTCTGTTTATGGAAAAACTGTTTCAATTGTTGGTAGAACTGACACACTTCATATAGCAAGAAAAGCAATTGATATGATTCTAAAAGGAAGTCCACATTCTACAGTTTATCGAATGCTTGAGAGAATGTATAGAGAAACAAAAAGAAGAGAATATGAAGATAAACCTAGCGAATATTTGATTAAAGATAATGAATAGACAAGTTTTTTAAATAATTTAATTCTCCTTAACCATATGAAAAGTACTGTACGTAAATTTGGTACATAAGATTTTGTTCTTGTTTTATTAGTTTATAGTCTATTTACTTGGTGATGTTATTATGAAAAAAGTTAAAGATTTAAGATGGAAAAAAAGTATGAAAGTCAATGATCTAGTTGATGATCTTGGCAATGTTGGTTTTCAAGCAAGTGTTATGAAAAAAGCTGTTGACGTTATTCTACGAATGAAAAAATCAGGTGCGAAAATATATTTTACTTACACAAGTAATATGGTAACCTCAGGTCTTAGAGGTTTTTTTGCACAATTAATTGAATTAAAAATTATTGATGTAATTGTTACAACTGTTGGTGGAATTGAAGAAGATATAATGAAAGCTAAAGGAGAAGAATTTATCATTGGAAATTTTAAACCTGATGATGTTGAATTATATGAAAAAGGTGTAAATAGAGTTGGGAATTTATTTATTAGAAATGAATCATATTTAAAATTTGAAGATTCTATTGGTAAAATGCTTTTAAAAGCATACAAACAAAAACCAAGATGGACACCTTCAGAATTATTTAATGAAATCGGAAAAGAATTAAAAGATAAAAATTCAATATTATATCAAGCTGCAAAAAATAATATTCCTATTTTTTGTCCTGGAATCACAGATGGTGCATTTGGGTTTCATTTATTCATGCTTCAACAAAAACATAATGATTTTGTAATTGATGTTGTAAAAGATTTTGAAAATATTTTATTTAGTACTAGTCATGATGAAAAAAAAGGATTAATTTCCTTAGGAGGAAGCATCTCAAAACATCATGCGATTCTCTCTTGTTTACTTAATGGTGGGCTTGATTATGCTGTTTATTTAACTACTGCTAGATCAACTAGTGGAAGTATGTCAGGAGCAACAACTGAAGAAGCCAAATCTTGGGGAAAAGTTAAAGATGACTCTGATGTAAGTACTGTTATTGGTGATGTTACTTTTACGTTTCCATTAATAATGATTAAAGTTTTAGAAGAATTAAAATTTGAAGGTATAATCAAATGATGAGTAAAGCTAGATTTATTATTTCTAAAAAAAAAGTAATTGAACAATATAAAAAAGTCCAAGACATTTCTGACATTGTTTCGTACAGTTACAAAACAAATTATGATGTTGGAAAAATTTTAGAAAAAGAAACAAATTGTGATTTTTGTGTTCATAGCATTGAAAGTTTAAATCAGTTAAAATATCCAAAACGATGTTGGTTTTTTGCTCAAGCATGGAATAAAAAAGAAATTGAAATATTGTTTAAAAAAGGAGTTTCTAAATTTGTTGTTGATAATATTAATGATCTAAACATGTTACTAGAAAATATTCAAGGAAACATATCTTTATTACTTAGAATGCGTCTAAAGGAACATACTGTTCATACTGGAAAACATTTTGTGTATGGATTTTACTCAGAAGAAATAAATAAATTAATTCCAAAACTTAAACAAAACAAAAATATCAAAGAACTTGGAATTCATTTTCATAGAAAAACACAAAATGTTAGTGAATGGTCACTCAAAGAAGAGTTAGAAGATTCTATAAAACATTTTGATAAAATTGATTTTGTAGATATTGGTGGTGGTCTTCCTGCAGTTTATAAAAATTATAGAGTTGGAATCCTACAAGGAATATTTTCTAAAATTATTGAATTAAAAAAATGGTTAAACAGTCAAAACATTAAAATGATAATTGAACCAGGTAGATTTATTGCTGCTTCCCCAGTTATTTTGGAAACAAATATTGTAAATATATATAAAAATAATATTGTAATTGATTGTTCTGTATTTAATGCTGCAATGGATACTTTTGTTGCTCATATTAGATTAAAAATTAAAAATGAAAGAGAAAAAGGAGAAGCCTTCACTATAAAAGGCTGTACTCCAGATTCAATGGATATTTTTAGGTACCGGGCGTACTTAGATAGACCAGATATAGGGGATAAATTGGTTTTTTTAAATGCAGGGGCATACACATATAGTTCTGATTTCTGTAACCTTCAAAAATTAGATGTTATTATAGTGAATTAGTAGTCTTTGAAGCAATTCTACCAAATTCATCAATGTCTACATATTCTCTTTCTGTTACACAAGAGAATAATGCTTTTAGCTCATTTTTTGTTAATAATGTTCCTAAAATAATTGTTGATAAAGTAACCATAATTTTTATTGTCATCATATAAAATCACCTCTTATGAAAATTATAACACAAAAAGCATTTATATACCTCACAACAAAATGTCCAGTGTGTCTAGTGAATTACAAACTAATTAATATAAGACCAATCAAAATTATAAGAATTCCAATCTTTTGATTTAAAACAAGTTTTTCTTTGTAAAAGATAAGTGCTAGAATTACTGTAATCGCGGGATATAATGAACTAATTGTAGTAATTAATGCTGTATTACCTACAGAAACTCCATAATTAATAACTGCCCAAGCAACTGTATAAATTAATTGTGCAACAAGAACAAACCAGAAGATATTATTTTTTTTAAGATCTCTTAATTTTGTTTGCCCCTTATGTAATATTGAAAAAATCAATGAAGAAAAGCCAATAAAAACACCTGAATAAAAAAATACGGTGAGACCATCTGTCGCAGGAAAATGAAGAAAAAAGGTTATATCTTTAGCAACCACTTCAACAAAAAAAAAATAAGATCCCCACATCAATAATGCTATTACTGCTTCTTTCACACCTTTTACAGTATGAATATGTTTGATTTTCTTTAGATCTGTTGATGTTAAAATAATCCCTATTATTAAAATAAATATTGCACTAATTGTCATTAAATTAAGTTTTTGTCCTAATAATAATAATAGCATTAAAACTGTTATAATTGAATAAGATCCTGATATAGGTGTTACAATCGATACTTCTCCAATTTTCATGGATTGATAAAAATTATAAATTGCAAAAACCTGCATAACACTTCCAACAAAAAGCAAAATTAAATTTGTAATTGAAATTTTTAAACTAATAAAAAAAGCAAAAGGAAGAACAAAAATTATCCAAACAATATTTCCAATATACATGGTTTTATAAGACCCCATTTGTCTAACAACCTTACTTTGTATAAAATCCGCAATTCCCCACGAAAACATTGCTACAAGTCCTGAAATAATACTAATATCTAGCATAGAATCTAAGAGTTTGATGTTATTATAAAAACCTTACGCAAATCCAAGTATGAATAATCCTAAAAGAGTCATAGCGATTCCAAATTTTTGGTTTGAAATAAGTTTTTCTTTTAAAAAAATAACAGCTAATGCTACTGTAACCGCTGGTTGAAGTGAACTAATTGGGTTAATTAAAGATACATCATAAAATGTAACCCCATATTGATATGACCAAAAAGCAAAATTAAATAAGAAAAATAGAGCAAAAAAATTCCATTTGAACTCTTTTATTTCATTTTTTGTTATTATACCTTTTTGAAGTATTGCATATCCTGCAGAAAATCCGCTTGTTAAAATTCTAGTTACTGCAATTATTGTTAAAACATCATTTATTCTTTTTGAAACCAAACCTAACCCAAACATATATATTCCAAAGAAAAAAAGTGAAATAATTGCAAAATTAACACCTTTTGCAGATTTAATTTTTTTTAATTTCCTAAAATCAGTTGATGTTAAAATTATTCCAAGTATTGCAAAAATTATCCCCATTCCTTTTACTGTTGATAATGTTTCTTTCAAAAAAATTATTGAAAGAAAAATTGTGATTATGGTACTTGAAGATCCTATTGGTACAACTAAAGACACTTCTCCAATTTCCAATGATTTCATAGAATAATAAATTCCAAGAACTTGTAATATTGTAAAAAGTGCTATTAAAATTAAATATCTAAGGTAATTGAAATATAATTGTTCAAAAAAAGAAAAACAACTAATGGAGAAAAAATTATTAAATTTATAATATGAAGTATAAACATTACTTTTAACGGTCCTATTTTTTTTATAGGCTTTGCCTGAACAAAATTTCCTATCCCCCATCCAAGCATTGCAAGAATTCCTGCAACAACACCAAGATTAATCATGATGTTTAGATTTTGATTTATGTTATAAATCTTTACATACTATACTAAGAATTATCCCAACTAAATGAATCTACAACATAAATATGTTTTTTTAATTGAACAACTCCTTGTTTATTTGTTAAAGAAAATTTTGGAAATATTCTTTTTGTTTCATTAATATTTATTGTTCCATTTAGTTTAGAACTAGTTTTATTGTTACTGATAAAATAATAATTTAAATTCTCTAAAACTATTCCAGTATTTTGAATTTCAACATATTCTTTGCCTTTATCAGATCCAGGTACATCATAAACAACTTTTGTAATTTTAATATTTGATTTTTCTTCAAAATTATTATAATATAATTTTTCAAATTCCTCTAAATATTTTTTTGCAATATTTTTATCATGAATAATTAATATGTTTTCATCATTATTTTCATTTGCATTTTTTGTTGGATTATAACTTCCTGTAATTATCGTTTTATTGTCTATAATAAACACTTTATGATGCATTGTGTATGGATTCTCATCAATTATTGAAAATTCCTTTAAGTCTTCGTACCGAGAATATGTTCCTAATTGTCTTTTTTCTAAAACACCTTTTACATCTAACCCCAAATATTCTTTATTATAAAGCAAATTTCCAATATCTTCATCTGTAAAACTAAATACCATAAAATAAATTGAATTATTAGCTGTATTAAGGGCATTAATAACTTGCAGTTTACAATTATCTTCAGGACAAAAGTAATTTTCTATTTTGGTGTTTCCTAATTGAATTTTTGAGTTTTGAATTCTATTCCCTTTCCCATATTGATTGTTTTTTAGTTCTTCAAACTCCTTTAGAAAATTATTTGCTAATGCTACAGAATCAATAAATAATAAATTATTGTTATTATAATAATTCCCTCGAATTGTTGGATTCATGCTTCCAGTCATTACAATGTGATTATCAAAAACACAAAATTTGTTATGCATAAGTGCAAAAGATTTTCCTGTTTGAAATTCACCCTCATATTGAGAATCTTCAATTATTACTTCTGCATTTTTTTGTTTTAAACTTTCAATTAATTCAGGTAAATTTAATTCATAAAATGCACATTTTATTTCACTTGAATCATCAATCAAATGTAAAATTTTATTTTGACAATCATCTTGTGGACAAAAATACACATTTACTTCACTAAAAGGTTCAATTACAACATTAGAAGTAATTGTACATGAAGATAAAAGTATTAAAAATAAAAAAAGAATTTTTTTCATAATTTTTTTCAATCTAAATAGAAATATAAAAGTAACGCTTAAAAATAATTTTACTTTTTAATAAAATATGACAAGTCTTATTGTTTTACTTTCTACTGGAAAAGGAACGTGGGCCAAAACAATTAAAATTATTAATAGTCATACTTGGGACAAAATAATTATTGTCACAAATGAATTTGGAAAAAGTACTTTTCAAAAAAAAGATAATATGGAATTAATTGTTATAAATCCTGATGATCCTATAAAAAAAATTATTTCTAAAATAAAAGATTCATTGAATATAATAGACACTGAAGTTGCATTGAATTTAAGTTCAGGTTCTGGAAAAGAACATATGGCTTTATTATCTGCTATTTTAAAATCTGGATTAGGTATACGACTTATTACTTATGAGACAGAATTAACAGAATTATAAACAATTAGAATGGCTAAATTTATAAGATCCAAACGTTTTTCTAAGTAAAATGATTGATTTTGGTATGATACTTGTTATTGCAATAGTTATATTCGCTATGTTTTTGTTTATTAAAGAAGTTTTTCCAATAGACATCACTGCTTTGATTATTATGTCAATCTTAATGTTAACTCATCTTATTAGTCCTGAAGAAGGAGTCTCTGGATTTAGTAATGAAGCTGTTTTGACTATCTTAGCTATGTTTATTTTAAGTGCAGGAATAGAAAAAACTGGTTTAATTCATACATTAAGTATAAAGATTTTTGGACTCACAGGTTCAAGTCAATTTTTACAATTATTATTTATTATGATTATGGTTGCTCCTTTTTCAGCTATTATGAATAACGCTCCAATTGTTGCTGTTATGATTCCTTTTGTCTTAAGTTTAACAAAAATGTCAAAAACTTCACCAAGTAAACTTTTAATTCCTTTATCTTTTGTTTCTATGGCTGCAGGAAATTTAACACTGATAGGAACTTCAACTAATCTGCTTGCTAATTCGATCATAACAAGAACAGGAATGGCTCCTTTTGGTATATTTTCATTTTGGAAAATTGGTCTTTATATAACTGGAATTGTTGTTTTATATTTTTTAACTATAGGATATTGGATATTGCCTAAAAAAAGTAACAAAAAATTAGAATACGAAAATAGTGGACTTCCATTTACTTTTGAAATTGAAATAATTGAAAAATCTAAATTAATTGGAGAAAAAATTAAAAGTACAATTCTCAGAAAAAAATATGATTTAAGAATTTTAAGTTTACATAGAGAAAAGAAAAAATGGAAAGAAAATTTTTCTAATAGAGTGTTACAGCTTGGAGACATTTTAACTATTGAATCTTCTCGAGAAACTTTAATGAATCTTGAAGAAGAAACTGGTGTTAAAATCCTTGTTGAAGACTTTCAAATTGACCCAACAAAAAATGAAGTTCTAAATATGGTGATTCCTCATGGATCTCATTATATAGGTAAAAAAATTGAGGATTTAGATTTAAGAAAAAAATATGGTGCCTTAATTGTTGGTATTAGAAAAGGTGCCTTAAGAATCACAAAAAGATTAGAAAAAATAAAACTTAATCTAGGTGATTTAATCTTACTTAAGACTACAAAAGAAGATGCTAGAAAAATTAAAAATGATCGAAATTTAATGTTAGTAGAAAAAATAGAAACTAATTATAGAAAAGATAAAAAATTAACTGCTATCCTTATTGTTGTTGGTGCTGTTTTATTTGCTGCTCTAGGAATATATCCTATTTTAGTAACTGCTTTTGTTGGAGTTATTTTAATGGTTTTGACTGGTGTTCTTTCTCCTAAAGAAGCATATAGTTCAGTTCGATGGGAAGTTATTTTTTTACTAGCTGGATTAATTCCTCTTGGAATTGCTTTAGAAAAATCTGGAACTGCTGCTTTTATAGCTAAACTTTTAAGTAGTTTTGCTGGAAATTATAGTCATTATACTGTAATGGTAGGATTTTTTATTTTTACAACAGTTTTAACAGAAATATTATCTAATAATGCCTCAGCTATTTTGCTTGTTCCTATTGGACTTGATCTAGCCAAACAAATCAATATTAATCCATATATGATGACTCTAGTTATTATGATGGCCGCTTCAACTTCATATCTAACACCAATTGGATATAAAACAAATACAATGATTTATGGAACTGGAGTGTATAAATTCTCAGATTTTTTTAAAGTTGGAGCTCTTTTAAATTTAATTTTGGCTTTTGTTACTCCTTATTTAATATTAAAATTTTGGACTGGAATTTAAAAAAAGTTAATTTTTTGATGCATAGATTCTATATCCTGACCCTTTAGCAATTTCTTCAACATTACCAAACACTTCAAACATTTTTTCTTTGAGTGATTTTCCTCCTTTTTTATGTCTAGCAACAATTTGCAAAAAACCTCCATTTTTTAAAAAATTTGGAGCTTGTTCGATTATCTTAAAACAAACTTTTTTACCTGCTGTTTGAGGAGGATTAGAAAGAATTGTGTTAAATTTTTCAGTTATATTTTCATATATATTGCTTTGGATTACCTTAGCTTTTAATTTATGTAATCTTAAGTTTTTTTTTGAAAGACTTATTGCTCTTTCATTGACATCTGACATTGATAAATTAATATCTAAGTATTGTTTTTTAATTAAAATTCCAACAACACCTATCCCACAACCAAGATCTAAAACAGACCATTTGTCTTCAATAAAAGAGTTCTCAATTAAAAGTTTAGATCCTGTATCTAATTTATCCTTAGAAAAAACTCCACTTCCAGAAAATAATTCATAGATATTCCCAAATGCCTTAATTTGAATTTTTTTCAAATTTAGATCAGAGGTTTGTTTTTTTGAAAAATAATGTTGCATTTTAAAATAATCCCATTAATTTAAAAATAATTTCTCCAAATCCTATAAACAATACAACATTGAAAATTGTGTTACTTGAACCATACATCACAATTTCATATGTAGATAAATGTGTAATATATTTTGAAACAAAAACAACATACAAATTAACAACTATAGTTGAAATAATTCCTGCTACAACTATTGATCCGGGTGCAATACTAGCAATTAAAGCAGCCACAATATAACCACCCATCATAAATAAATGGTCAACTGAAAATTTTTTATTATAAATAATTGCAGCTACTTTACTTAATATTGCTACGGCAATGCCCCACTTTAAAGTATATAGTTGAGTCATTATAACTGCTGCAAATGTAGAAAGTTCAATATCTACTGGTGCATTAATGTATCTATCTATTGTTAAAAGAAATGCATTTCCTACACTAAACATGCATAAAAAAATTATTTGCCAAATATCAATGAAAAAAGATAAAACTGCTAAAAACAGTATTATGAAAAGCCATTTTCTATCAATGTTTAATTTTTTATAAATGATCTGTCTTTTCTTTTTTACTGCCATTCACCGAGAAAACATATTATCATATATTAATTTATATGTAATTTTAAGCTTAATCTAAACCATAAGAGCATAAAAAATATCTGCAAATCCTAAAAAGAGTACTAAATTAAATAAAAAATTGCTTATTCCGTAAGATATTATTTCAAATGAAGAGTATCTTGTTACAAATTTTCTAATTAATACCAAATAAATATTTGAAATAACTGTAACAATTAATCCTAAAATAACTGGATTAGATCCACCAATCAAATAGGTAAATATTGCAGCAACAAAATAACTAGACATCATAAAAAAATAAGCAACTTTAATTTTTTTATTGTACATCATTGAAGAAAATTTTGTAAAAAAAGCAGCTAAAAGACCAATATTTAATCCATATTTCATTGTCATAAGTATTGCTGCAAATGTAGAAAGTTCAATATCTATTGGTGCATCAAAATATCTTTTAAATGATAAAATAAATGTGTTTCCGATACAAAAAAGTGTTAAAAATATTATTGGCCAAAGGTTAATAAAAAATGAAACAATCCAGAGCATAAGTAAAAGAAAAAGAATTTTTTTATTAACTTGAAAAATTTTTGATTTTAAACGAGATTTACTTGGCTTTCCTTTTCGCATCAAAAAAGTTATAACTACCTTATATAAAAATAGTACCAATATATAATTAAAAAGCCCCTGAAGGGATTTGAACCCTCGACCTACAGTTTTCCAGAATATTTTACGAGACTGTCGCTCTACTACTGAGCTACAGGGGCATAACCCAATTAGATTAAATTGAACTTAAAAAAAGTTTATATTTTACTTAATTTCTTTTAATGCCCCTTCCTTACTAGGAAATTTTGATTGACATTCAAAACAAATTTGCTTTTTTTTGCCTTTTTCATCTTTAATGTAGGTTCCAATAATTTTCTTTAAGAAAGTTTCATCAATTTTTTTTGAGCATATACTGCATTTCATTTTCATTTTCCTCTTTGTTGATTATAAAGCATTTCAATATCATCAATTGTATTAATATCTTCGACTTCTTTTTCATCTATTCTAAGTCTTAAAAACCTAGGAAATCTTAATGCAAATCCCGAATCATAATTTATTGATTTTTGAATTTCTTCATATCCAACTTCAATGACAATTTGTGGTTTGATTTTAACAAATTTTCCTTCGTTTTTTGATACTAAAGGCATTATGAGTTCGGTCATTTTTTTAAAAGTTATTCCTTCTTCTTCTAGTTCTTTAAGACCTGTACTAACTTTTCCTATCTCTCTCAATTCTCCATTATCTTCACAAGCTAAATAAAAACTAGTTAAATATCCCGACCTTTTTCCTTCACCATATTCTCCAGCAACAATTACCAAATCAAGTGGCTCCATAATAGATTTTAATTTTACTCCATATCCTACTCTTGCGCCAGGTTTATAAATTCCTTCAAGGCTTTTTACCATAACTCCCTCTTCACCATTTTTTAATGCTTTGGCATAAAACTCTTGTGCTTTTTTTTCATCATTTGTTATTAATTGTTTGGCTAAAACAATACTCTTTTCTTCTTCCTCAACTATAGCATTTAATATTTCTCTTCTTTTCTTAAATTTTGTTTGAAGTAAACTCTCACCTTTATATGAAAGAATGTCAAAAATATTTAATTCAACTGGAAACTGTTTTGCAATTTTTTCAATATCATATTTTCTTTTAATTCTTTGAGAAATTTTTTGAAAAGGAAGGTTTTTTCCTGTTTTAGGATCTATTCCAACTGCCTCTGCATCTAAAATACATTCTTCTGCTTTAACATTTTTCTTAACTGCTTTAACAATCTCAGGAAACTGTAAAGTAACATTTTCAAATCTTCTTGAAAAAAGAGTTACAATATCTCCTGTTTTATGAATCTGTGTTCTAAATCCATCATATTTATATTCAAATGCTGCAGGTTTTCCAACAATATCAAAAGCATCATTAACATCTTTAGCTTTTGGAAATAACATGACATTAATTGGTTTACCTACTTCCATTTTTAATTTAGAAATTCCATTTAATCCCTCTAATTTTAAAGTTTTTGCAACTAACCCAAAATCATTTGTAATATCATAGGCATGTTGAATTTTTTTTAAGATTTCATTATATTTTTCTCTATCATTTGTATCAAGCTCAATGTCATTTTTCTCAAAATCATATTTAATATCAATTTCTCCACCCAAATAAGTCCAAATAATTGCATCTCTAATAACTCCCTTCCCAACACCAACTCTTAAATTATCCACGAGTGTTCTTGAAATATATTTGGCTTCTAAAGGAGTTGCATTAACCAATAACTCAGAAATAATTGATAATTTTTGATCTACAGATCCTAATCCTTGTTGATCTGATAATTTTCTAAAACTCTTTATTACCTCTTTTACTATTAAATCTCTTTTAAAAAGGGACTCTTGGCGTTTTTGACTTAATAAATGCCTAGCGACATCTCCTAAATCTCCAAGTTTTTTCCAATTTTCTTCAATTTCTTTGTCTGAAACACCTGTTGTTTTATTAATTGCTTTGATTACTAATTTTGAAGATACTCCAATTTTTTTTTCATCCCACTCAGGATAAATTTTTCCTCTAATTAAAAGAATTAAATCTTCTAATTCTTGTATTGGTGTTTTTTTTAAAAGTTTAGAAACATAATGAGTTTTTTCCAACCTTTTACTAGTTTTACTAATCTTTTCATACAGTTCCACTAATTCAATATAATTCATAATAATAAGTAAGAATAAGTATTAATTTAAAAATTTTGATTAACTCCTTGAGAACATTTGGCTTTAAAAATATCTGAGGAAATAGTTTCACACTTTGATTCTGCATCTATTGTCACACTACCATAAAATGAACCAACACCAACAACACAATTTTCAGAATCTGTTTTTTGTTTACAAATTGAAATAGCTTCTTCAAAATTTGGATAGTTTATTTCTGCAATAGTATCTCCTATCCCAATATAACAACTTTGCTTTTGTTTTGTTGGAAGACTCGAACAATATGTTTCTGCTATTTCAAGACTTTTTTGTTCTGAATTGTATTTTCCAGCACTCCATTGGCAGGATAAAACGTGTTCACTAGGAAGAGTTGAACATTTTTTGCCTAATTCTAAAATTTTTGGGTAAACTAAATAATAACACGAAGTTTTAAACCTATCAGGGAATAGACCACATTCAAATACAATATCTTCAAGGAAAAATTCTGTGAAGATTCTATCTGTTAACGCTTGTTTTGAAAAATTTCTATAACAATTGTGTTTCAAATGTTCTGGAAAATGGACACAAATACCGCGTGTTTGCTCTTGATCAAGCACTAACATTATGCTTTTCCCATCTAATACATCAATATAACATTGTTCTTCTCCTTTGGGACAAGGGTTTTCATATTCTCTTAATTCTTCATACACATATTCTTCTTCGGGTTTTTCAAAATCAATTTTTTTAATTAATGTTATTATAATTAAAAGAACTACACAAGAAACAAACATATATTTCCAAATTAGTATTAATCTCATTGTAAAGAAAAATCGATCAACATATTTTTCGGGATATCCACTCTCAATTAATTTTTGTTTTATTTCTTTATCAGAAAATTTATTTTTTCTTTGTTTTTTTACATAACCTAGTAATTTTTTATTTAACAACATAATAATTAATGTATTTTAACTAGATAATAAATTTTACTTTTTAGAATACCGTTTAAGGCTAATAATTTCGCTTTGTTTTAACCCTGCTGCTTTTAATGCTTTTTTAAAAGATCCAAAATACTTTACATATGTAGATGAAGATGCTATCCATTTTCTTTCTTTTAAATCGCTTAATTTTGGAATCCTACCTAATTCTTTTTTTAATTGTTTCAAATTTTCTGTTAATTCTTTTTTTTCAAATTTTTTTACTATATTAATTTTTAATCCTGCTTTTTTTAATGAATTATTCCAGGAGCCAAACCGTTTCATATATGTTGATGAAGAGGGAACTTTTTTATTTTTGTTAATATCTTTAATAGTAGGTGTTTTTTTAAGTTCTTTTGAGTACTTTTTCAAATAAAATATGAGTTGCTCTTTTGTATATTTTTTCATTAAAAAAAGGTAGTGTTAATCAATATATAATGTTTGTCATGTTTTTAGGAAGCTTTTTATATCTAGTACCAATTATTTATTTGCATGAAATTAGACTATAAAAAGTTAGGATTTAAAGCAGGAATTGAGATCCATCAAGAACTTAATACTCATAAATTATTTTGTAATTGCACATCATCTTTATTAGAAAAAAATGAAATTACAAAAATTTCAAGAAAAATTAGATCTGTTGCTGGTGAAACAGGTATTATAGATTTAGCATCTGCTTATGAACAATTCAGAGATCGAGACTTTATTTATCATGGTTTTGAAAATGAACATTGTTTAGTTGATTTAGATGAAGAACCTCCGCATGTTGTAGATAAAGAAGCATTTAAGATTGCATTAGGTGTTGGAAAATTATTCAAAATGAACATTCCTAGCACACTATGTGTTATGAGAAAAACAGTTACAGATGGAAGTGCTGTTAGTGGATTTCAAAGAACTATTCTTGTAGCAACACAAACTAAAGATTCTTTTTTTGAAACTTCAAAAGGTAACGTTTATGTTGAGCAATTAAATTTAGAAGAAGATGCTTGTAAAATAATAGAAAAAAAAGAAAAAAAGGTTCATTATTCTCTTTCAAGACTGGGTATTCCTCTTTTAGAATTAGGTACTGATGCTTCTTTAAAAGATCCAGCTCACGTAAAAGAAGCTGCATTAAAAATTGGCACAATTTTGAGATCATTTAATGTAAAAAGAGGTTTAGGAACTATAAGACAAGATGTGAATGTATCTATTAAAGGTGGAGTAAGGATTGAAGTAAAAGGTTGGCAAGATTTAAAAAAAATTGAAGCATTAGTTGAAAACGAAGTTCTTCGCCAATACAATCTTCTTGAAATAAAAAAAGAGTTAGAAAAAAGAGATTTAAAAAAATTTGAAAAAAACACAAAAAAAGTCACCAATATTTTCAAAAAATCTAATTCCAAATTAATTTTAAACTTAATTAATTCTGGAGGAGAAGTACATGCTCTAGTTTTACCAAAATTTTCAGAATTATTAAAAAAAGAAGTATGTCATGGGAAAACTTTTGGAAGAGAATTAAGCGAATATGCTAAAGCTTACGGCACCAAAGGGATGATTCATACTGATGAAGATTTAAAAAAATACAAATTGGAAACTGAATTTACAAAACTAAGAAATTTATTTAAAGCAAAAAAAGAAGACCTAATTATTATTGTTGCTCAATCAGATATTGTTGCTAAAAAAGCTATTGATTCTGTTTTTAATAGGGCTCTTTACTGTCTAGTTGGAATTCCTAAAGAAACTAGAATTCCAATTCATAAAGATGCAACTTCCTCATATGCTAGACCTCTTCCAGGAGCTCATAGAATGTATCCTGAAACTGATGTTCCTAACATTAGAGTAAGCAAAGAAATATTAAATTCAATTAAAATGCCTGAATTAGTTGAAGATAAGGTTAAAAGATTTATCAAAAAATATAATGTTGATAAAGATACTGCTAAAGATCTTATAGATAACGTCCAGAGATTTGAAGAATTAGTTAAAAAATTCTCAAATATAAAACCTAAATTTATTGCTCATTGTACAACTTCAGCAATTAAAGAAATTAAAAAGAGACACAATAAAGAACTTAATTTTGAGCCTCATATTGATTTTGTTTTAGAAAAACTAAATAATGGTATAATTACAAAAGAAGCTGTTTTCGAAATTCAAGTTGATTTAGCTAATGGAAAAAAAATTGATTTTTCAAAATATGAAATTATGACTGATAAAGATCTAGAAATAAAAATAAAAAAAATACTACAAGAAAACAAAAACATTCCACCAAATGCAAAAATTGGAAAAGTAATGGGAAAACTTAGAGGAAAAGCGTCTGGAAAAAAAATTGTTGATATAATAAAAAAATTATCTTAATTATTTTTTGAAAATTTTTCTAATGTTTTAGAAATTTCATCCATTGTTTTACACTTACTAATCTCACTTCGAATTATTCTTGCACCTCTAAACCCTTTTGTAAAAAATTGAGCTTGCATTTTAATTGCTTTAATATTAACAAACCCATATTTTTTACAAAGCTTCAAATAATATGAAAAATCATTTAATCTTTGTTCAAAAGTCATTTTTTCTAAGTTGTTTCCTGTATCTAAGAAATAGTTTATTTGTTTAAAAATAAAAGGATTTCCAATAGCTGCTCTTCCAATCATCAATGCATCACAACCTGTTTCAAATGCTTTGCTTGCAGAATATTCATCAATAATATCTCCATTTAAAATTACTGGAATATTCAAAACTTTTTTGATTTGTCTAACAATTTCCCAATTCGCATTTCCCGAATAACCTTGTTTTGCTGTTCTACCATGAATTGTTAATGCCTTTGCACCTGATTTTTGAATTATTTTTGCTATAGAGATAGTTTTTTTTTCATCAGACAAAATTCTAATTTTACACGTTAATGGAATTTTTAGTGATTCTGATACATTAAAAATTAGTTCTTTTATTTTTTCTGAATTATTTAATAATGATGCTCCAGATCCTGTTTTCATTACATTATACGCCGGACATCCAATGTTAATATCAATCAAATCAGGTTTTAATTCTTTTTCAATTTTTACGGCTGCTTTTTTTAAATTTTCAATAGATGAACCAAAGATTTGAATTCCTAATGGTTTTTCTTTTTCTATAAATTTCGATCTTTTTTTTGTTTTGGAATTTTCCATTAAATATGCATCACAATTAATCATCTCGGTATAAACTAAAGCAGCTCCTTGTTCTTTACAAAATAACCTAAAAGGAAGGTTTGTTACATCACACATTGGTGCTAAGAGAAGTTTTCCAGTAATTTTGATATTTCCGATATGCATAAAATTTAGAAGAATAAAATAATATTTAAAACCTATTTAAACATTTTTTGTACATATTCTGCAATAGGTATTTTTCCTGAAAGAATTAAATATATTAAATAAGCAGCTAACAAAATGAGAATTCCTGAACCAATTGTACTCATTGTTTCTTTTGAAAATAAAGGATTTCTTTTACGTGTGTTTACTCTTTCCAAAGGTAAAGATTTATTTTGTGAATTTAGATCTAAGCCTCTTGAAATGTCTTTAGTGTATTTTTCTAATTTTTTCTTAAGTTTTAAAGCTTGAATTTCATCTGGAGTAAGCGACATATTAATTATTAATTATTCTAAGTATATATATCTTTTTTTTGAAAAACCTTTATAAATTGGCGTTTTTTCTCTAAGACTAGGGGGACGTAGTACAACCCAGCCAACTGACAATGTCGGTTGACACCATAATGGGTTTCGCTGCGCTCAATCCCATTTTTAAAATGGGGACGTAGTACAACCTGGCTAGTATAAGCGGCTCCAATACTGGAGCGATGAGCTATTATGCGATGATATAATATCGGGCAGTCGTTTTCGATGAAGTGCCCGCTAGATCAGGGTTCAAATCCCTGCGTCCCCACTTTTTTTAATTCTTAATCCAATACAAATTATAACTAAAAAAAGCAATTATTCAAAATAAAAATATTTTAGATTAACTCTTCACTTAAAATTTATTTCTTAATGGTTTTTTTAAAGAAACATAATATTTTTTCTGAGAAGAAGGTGTTTGTTCTAATACTTCAAAATAATCATTCAAACTTTGTTTATTATATACTAATGATTTTAAACATTCTTGAATTTCTTTTATTCTCTTAAATTTTTCAATTTCATCTTCTTGATTATTCATAAAAATAGAATCTTAAATTCAAACAAATGTCTTTGTTATATAATTATATAATAGAAAAGATATTTATATAATAATTATTTTATATTAGTCATGAAAAGAAAACTTGTAAAACAAGGTAACAATGCTTTAACTGTTACATTACCTAAAAAATGGACTAGAAAATATAATTTAAATGCTGGTGATTTTATCCATTTAGAAGAATCACCTAGCGAAATAACAATTAAAGCTAAACCAATCCAAGAAAAGAAAAAAATTAGCGTTAATTTTGACACATATAAAGATATTACTAGCAAATATATTCATGCATTATATAAACAAGGTGTAACTGAAATTGAATTATTGTATTCTTCACAAAAAGTTATGGAAACTGTTCACAAAACAATTTCAGAAAATTTAATTGGTTATGAAGTTGTTGATCAAGGTAAAAATAAAGCTACAATAAAATCTGTTGCCGAAATTCAAGATGATAATTTTGATTCTATGTTTAGAAGAATTTTTCATATTAATCAAAATATGTTAAATTCCTTAAATTCAATATTAAAAGGAGGAAAAGTAGATATTATTTCTTCTGTTTTAGAATTAGAAAAAACTAACAACAAATTAACAAATTATTGTAGAAGATCAATTTCAAACAGAATCTATGAAGGACAAGAAATTGTGTTATTATATAACGTGATCGAAGTTCTTGAACGAATGGCTGATGAAATAAAATATATTTTAATTTTTTTAAAACAAGAAAAAAATTTAAAAGTTTCAAGTAATGAAATGAAATTAGTAGATGAGGTCAAGGATTTTTTTTCGCTTGTTCATTCTTCATTTTTTAGTAAAGATTTTGAAAAAATAGCTAAAAAAACTATGGAAAAAAAAGATATTATTCCTGATGCTCTAAAAAATATTAGTAAAAATGATAATTTCGTACTTATGCATTATTTAATTAATATATTTCAACTCTCGGCACACATAATAACTTATAAACTTCAAATTGTATTTTTAAAAAAATAATTTGATTTCAATTAATTTGTCTTCATTCTAAAATGAAAACATTTTTATATTGTCTTTTTATAATTTATATTGGGTGGTTTTTTTGGTAAAGAAAAAAAATACAATGCTTGGAAAAATAGGCCCTTGGGCTTTTGTTCTTGGTTTAATAATTGCGATGGTATCTGCAATAACAAGACAAGTTTTTTGGATGCTTGGAGTTTTAGGACTTGTTGTTGGTTTAATGAATGTAAGTGATAAAGAACTATCACATTATTTGCTTGCGAGTCTAACATTTTTAGTTAGTGCAAATGCCTTATCTGTAACCCTTACAAAATTAGTTGGTATTATTCCTGTTGTTGGGCAATGGTTAAATTTTATTGATCCACTATTAGCAAATATTACTTTGTTTGTAGCTCCAGGAGCAGCTATTGTTGCACTTAAAGCACTTTATAATCTTGCAAAAGATTAATTCATTAAAACTTTTTATTTTTTTTAATTTATTCAACAGTAAAATAGATTCTTCTATTTTGTTTTCCCTTATTAACCGCCTCTTTGAATACTAATTTTCCTATTTCCTTTAAAGATTTCACATGACATCCACCATCTGCTTGAGCATCAAAATTTACTATATCTACAATTCGAAGTTTTTTTATGTCATGAGGAAAACCAATTGCTAACTTAAATAACGTTGGATCTTTTTTTGCTTCTTCCATTGATTTATAATAAATTTCAACATCAAGATCTTTTTTTATTATATCATTTGCTTTAGAAAATGCTTCTTTAACTAATTTTAAATCCATTGTTTCCATATTAAGATCCACTCTTCCCTTTTCTGTAGTTAATTGGTTACCTGTAACGAGTAAATTATACTCTCTACTAAATATACCACAAAGGACATGTGTTCCCGTATGATATCTCATTAATTTATATCTTCTTTCCCAGTCTATAAAACATTTAATTTCATCTCCTTGTTTTAATCCTAATATATCTACTTCATGACTAATTTCTCCATTAAATTTTCCAACATAAACTACTTTAAATTCTTGATTATCTGATTTTCGAATAATTTTTCCTGTGTCCCATTCCAATCCTCCACCTTTAGGAAAAAAAGCGGTTTGATCTAAAATAATAAATTTATCTTTAACACTCGATATCTTTGCTTCAAATTCTTTTAAATATGAATTATCCATGTATAATGCTTTTGTCATTGAATCACCATTTTAAATTTAAATAAAAAATAATTTATAGGTTTAATCTATTTAATTATATTGGTGATCTTAATGAATAAACTAATTGAAGAATATAAAGAAAAATTTAAAAAAATGAAAGAAGAATTAGGATTCAAATCCACATACGAAGATATTGAAAATATTTTTTTTATTGAAGATTTCATTCAATCTGAAGGATTTGTAAGTATGACTCTTTCACGTGCTGTATGCAGAAGAATTTGTGATCTATTTATTGGATGGTCAAACTACCTACATGCTCTAGTTGTTCCTAACCCAAATCATATGATAAATCTAACTGAAAGTCAATTTTTTAGTGATGCTGAAAAACATGAACTCATAAATTTAATGAATCAAATTATGGCACACACAAGTCTAAATAATGTTATTGGTCAAACCAAAGACAAAAAAATTGAAGCAGTCTTTATAGACGATTCCGTAACTTTCTGGATAAAAGATTTAAATCCTAAACTAATTGATTTCACAAAAAAAATCCATAATAATTGGAAAGAAAAATTAAAATAAACTTTTTTCTTAATTAATGTTATTTTAGAAAAGTTTATATTTTAGAAAGTCAATTAGGTTTTGCTATGTATACTGAATTAACAGCAACTTGCGTAGAATGCGGAAAAGACATAAAAACAGTAGTTATGGAAGGTTCCGATCTAATTGACTATTTATGCCCAAGATGCTCAAGTGGAGAATTTGTAATGGATTTTGAAGATTGATTATCTTTTTTTAATGTTTTAAAAATCAATTTGATTTTTAGAGCCTAAAAAAGGCTCATCTTTTTTTAATGAATCCTGGACTTGACTCATATATAATATTCTCTTTAATTAATTGATCAATAAATTTTCTTGTTTGATCAGTTGTATAACCTCTAGATGCAGATTCAACAAGAATTTGTTCAACTTGAACAATATTTTTTGGACCTGACGAAAGTTGATTAATTATAGAGAGCAATTCTATTTTTTTATCTGTCTGTTGCTCTGTGCGAAGTCGTTCTTGAAGTCTCTTTTGATACTCCATCAAATTGTCAAAATCCATTTAGTTTCAAATTGTGTGTATTGAAGAGTAAATATAAATCTTGTGAAAAATATAAAAACCTTGACGTATTACAAATAATAATATGAAAGCATATGATTTAGCTGTCAGAGATTTAAGAGCTTGCTACGGTAAACATGGAATTTTTGCTGGTTTACATCATTTTAAAGACTATTGGGCAAGAGATGCACTATTTGCTTGCTTAGGTAGTTTAGAACTTCAAGATTATAACATTGTCAAAACATCTTTACAAGTTTTTATTGATAATATCAATTCTCAAGGACAAGTTCCCTTAAGAATTGGGAGAAGAACTATAGAAATCGCTCTAGGAAAAAAGAAAAGAAGAGCAATATATACCTTTGACTTTAATAACAAAACTACAGTAGATCAAAACTCTTTACTGATTATTGTAACAAATGAGTATATTAAAAAAACAAAGGATTTTGATTTCCTTAAAAAAAATCTTAATAAATTAGAAAAAATTATGCAATGGAATTTTTCATTAGATAAAGATCAAGACCTATTAATTGAAGAAGAAGGATTAAGTAATTGGGCTGATAGTATCAATAAAAAAGGAAAAGTTCTATATTCAAATGTTTTACATTGTCATGCGTTAAAATGTATGTATGAAATATCTCACAAAAAATCACATTTAGATAAATATACACAAGTAAAAAATAAAATTAATGAATTATTTTGGTCAGGTGAACATTATATTGATTGGATTGATTTAAATGGAAAACATTACAATTATTTTTCAACTGATGGAAATGCTTTAGCAATAATTTTTGAAATTGCGAATAATGAAAAATCTAAACATATTGAAGAAGCAGCTCATATTTTTGAAATTCATGATGTACCTTCAAAATGCGTTCATCCCAACTATCCTACTAAATTTATTTCCCCACTATTAAAATTAATTGGACTTGGAGATTATCACAATGGAATTTCTTGGCTTTGGTTAGGTTGTATTAGTGCTTTATCACAAAATAAAGCGGGAAAAGAAAAAAATGCTAAAATTCTTATCAAAAAAATATCTGACCTAATTGAAAAACATAATGCTGTATATGAAGTATATGAAGAGTCTGGTGTACCAGTTAAAAGATTTTTGTATAAATCTGAATATCCTTTTGCGTGGTCTGCTGGAATGTACGTTTATGCATATAATAAAATAATAAAGAAAAAATAAATTATTTTTTTCTAATGTTTTGTTTTTTTGGTTTAGGAGGTGGTGGAACTTCTTCACTTTTTAGTTCTTTATGATTGTGTTTTTCTTCATATTCATTTCCAGATCTAATCATAACTGCAATTAGAATCATTAAAAGTAAGAAAAGAATCACAATTCCCACAATTGTAGATAAATTTAATAAAATAAAGTTCTCTACATAAGGCCTACCATTATCCAAAACATGGAAATAAAATGTTTTTGACACAGCTTCCCCACCTTTTCCATCATTAGCATAAAAAATAACAGATTCTGCTCCTGTAAAATCATATCTAGGTTTAATTATTGCTTTATTCTTTTTGATTTTTATTTCTATGTTTTCAGCTTCTGCACTATAATCTAATTTATCGCCATCAGGATCATAAAATAATTCTCCAATATCCATTTCATATCTTGTTCCTTGATAAAATCGAATATAACTTTCTGAACCACAAACTCCTTCTTCAAAATAATATACACAATCATTTGGAGTTATTGTTTCAATGTTTACTTCAAGAATATGAAGAAGTAATGGCAATTTTGCAATTTCTTCTGATGTTTCAACAACTATTTTAGGATTCATACTTCCAAAAAATTTGCATTCAGGCTCTAGAATCACATTTATCCCTCTAACTTTTTGACTAGGTATAATCAAACTTTGAGGTAAATACGCTGTTCCTTCAAAACTTTCAATATCAAAAAAATAGGTTTGTGTTTTTGATGTTGGATTTGCTAAAGTAAAACTAAATTCTACCTGAGAACATTGTGATACTGTATTTTCTGTGTTTCTAGGATCAATTAAAATTGCTGAACCTTCTTTTATTGGAATAATTGGTTTTTCTTGTTGAAAGTAATATTTATTTACAACAAATTGATGCCCATTTTCTGGATCACTTTCTGTATGTAAAACTATTTCACCAAATGCAATAGGAAGAAGTAATAACGTGATTATGATTAATATAATATCTTTTCTCATTCGCCCCCACCAAGCTAAAGTTTATTTAAAGTTAAAAAATATAAAGTTAAAAAAAAAAATTAATAATATGTTTGACCTGAGACTTCCTCTGGTTCATCATTGCCTTTTAATTTATTAAATGCTACGATTAATCCTAGAACAATTAATAAAACAACTAAGACAATAACTCCGATTTCCAAAGCTTTTGTTAAGTCCATATCACCAAATGTTTGTGTTTTTTCTTCTTCGCCTTCAATAACATTTGCTGTTAAAGCAATTTGTTTTGAATCATTTGAAGTTTCTACACTAACCATAAAGACTTTTTCTCCTGCTGGAGCGTCTTCACTTGGAGTGACATATAGGTAAACTGTTTTTGTTTCGCCTGATCTGATTAAGACAAATGCGCCTGGATCAAATCTGTATGTTGCCCATGAGTCAACACCGCTAACAGTTAATTCATATGATCTGTCTGTTGCACCATTGTTTTGCAAAATAACTGGATAAACTGTGCCTGTGGTTCCTTTAACGACATCTTGTCTTCCTGGAACTGTGACAACTGTTTTTTCTGAGCTACTGCCTTGTGGATTAACTAAATCACATGTTTCATCTTCTGTGACAACGATTGATGTTTCTTTAACAATATCTTCGTCACCATCTGCGAATGTAACTTTTGCTCTTACAACATAATCTCCTGGCTCAACACATGAAGGTATTCTTAAGAATAAATCTTCTGATGTTGTTGCTTCTCCTTCTTCAAGTTCATCAATGTATTCTGTTGCTTTTAGACCTAAAGCTGGTAATGATACTTCGATTCTTAATGAATCTTCTGTGTCTTCTCCCATGTTTTTAACTCTAACTGAAGCAAACAGACCTCTACCTGATTGAACACTTGTTGATGGATCTAAGATTACATCTTGGATTACAACATTATCTCTTTGAGGTTCTACTTGTAAATTATATTCTCTCATATAACCTGCTGAGTATTTGTCTGAAATTTGAACTCTAATTTTTAGTTCATCACCGTCTGCATACTTAAAATCATCTGGTAAACTTAATTCCAATGTTTTTTTGTATGAAACATTTGCGTCAACATCGAATGTTGATGTGATATCAAAAATATCATCGACAAATTTATGTCCTCTGTGGTATCCTGTTAGGAATGCCATTACTTGGACGTCTTCTGCGTCTTGTAATGATACAAACTCAATTTCTACCTCAAGGTCTTCGCCTCTATCAAAGGCTTTCAGAACAGTCACATCATTTTTGACTATTCTGTCGTTAATTTCTACTATACAATCTACGACATCAAGTCTTGTACTATTCAAGTCGTCACCATAGCATGGATCAGATCCACAACAATCTTGGCATTCTTCTTGTGCAGTAGCTGCAAAAGCGGATACCAAAACCATGACGACAGTCATCAAGACCATCAGCATTTTATTCATTTTCATTTTCTTATTCCTCCACATTTTGTTTAGGACTATTACCCTCAATCTCCGAGGATTTAGCTTTATTATTCAACGGATAACCTGAATCAATATTTAAATGTTTCGATTTTATTACTATTATCCAGTGAATAATACTTGTTTTTATTCAATAATGAATACTTTTTACTCGACGAGTAATTCTCTATATATTACTCTCTTATATTCGTCGTTACTTACACTAATTCTTAATTGCTCAACCCCAGATTTCATATTCTTAGGAATACGTATCTCAAATACTTTTGAAACTTTTTCTTGCGCATCTAATTCTTCTATTTTTTGTGTTCTAGCTTCTGCAATTCCAGGCATCCCAACAATTATATGTAAATTTTCTAATGTTTTTCTATATTCATTAGTTACTGACACAATTATCTTGAAATCTTCTCCTGGTTGAATTTCTTCTTCATTATATACCATATCAACAAATAATGCTTGTCTAGGCGTATATGCTCCCTTATCTGGTGTATCTGGATCACAATCATCGTCTCTATGGTTATTTTTTATTTCTACAGCATTAGGATGTACATCTGCATTCCAATCATTACAATCATATCCAGCTGCATATCCATCATTATCTCTATCATTATCACATGCATTTCCCATTCCATCATTATCTGTATCGACTTGAGTTGGATTTTTAACATTTACACAATTATCTTCATCATCACAAAATCCATCTCTATCTACATCTATACAATCATCACACCTATCATCAATTTGATCTTGATCAATATCAATTGTATCAAGAACATCATAATAACATGTACCTGATCCACAAGCATATTCTCTATATTCTTGTCCCATTCTCTCACAGTCTTTTCTAACACAATCACCATTTGAGGTTGGACAATATACACAATAAGTTGTTTCAAATTCATAACATCCACTTAATTGTGCACAATCATATTCTTCATATGCATAATCTTCTCCTGCACAATATGCTTGTTCTAATACTGTGTCTGTTAGACAAAAATCATAGAATTCATCATCTAATGCACAAAACGGATAGTCAAATTCTACACAACTTTCATCATCATCTACATATTCTAATTTAAAAGGATCCATATTTGTAAATTCTGTACAAGTATCTGGACCACATTCTTTTAATATCTCTTTATTATAGTCTGTATCACAATATGCATCTGTACTTGTTTCTACACATTCTGCTATTGTTTCTTCGTAAACTATATTTTCTCCATCACAATATTCTTTTGAAGTTGATTCTCCACATTCATCTATTTTTTTTGTGTCATCATCTTCTTTTTCAAAACAATATCCTGTTTTTTCATTACATCCTCTAATTGTACATTCTTCCTCTGAATAAACATCATTTTGATAACAATATTTTTCTCCATCACATTCAGTAACTCCACAATCTTCAACATCTAATTTTTCAGTATATAATTTATCATCACAATAATCATTATATCCTGGAACATCATTACAAAAACCTTCTTCAATATTTTGATACTCTACTGAATCCTCATTTTCACATATTAGATAGGATTTACTTTTATGTTTAAAGTAACAGTTTTCTTCATATTCCCATTCAGTACATCCATCGCCATCTACGTCTCTACAAACAATTAAATCGTTTCTAATACATTTAGTGTCGCCTGAATCACATTCATCTACACATCTTGGTGGTGGTGGTGGATTATGATCATTACATTTAGATACCCAGTTTCCACAAGCACCACATGTTGAAGTTAAACATGTACCTGGCGCAGGATTTAAATCTGGACAATCACATTCTGCTTTAACAGCTCTAGCTTCTGGAGTAGCGCCACTATATGGACACCATGCCATAAATGCTTGACCTGGGTTATTTTCAGCCCTATTTAGAACTCTATTTTGAATATTTGAGGTTCCCCAGCTTACAACATTACCACAACCTGGAGCACCGCCAGTTCCTAATGTACAGCCTGTAGCTTGTACTGCACTTACACTAACAAGTGCTGTAACTAAAATAAGTATGAACACCAATGCTTGTTTTATGATTTTCATTGTTTTTCCCTCTATTTTTTTATAAATTTGATAGTATTTATTACTTACTAGTGACAAATACTATATAAATGTTTCGTTTTATAACTACTTTATCGTGGTGAACTAGTTTTTTATTCCTCTACTAATTACGTTTCATAATGAACATTTCAGTTATTGGGGGCGGACCTGCTGGAAGCTACTGCGCATATTTGCTGGCAAAAAAAGGCCATAAGGTAGAATTGTTTGAAAGATTAAATCAAATTGGAAACCCAGTACAATGCACCGGAATTCTTAGTGATTATTTTTTAAAACTTATGCCCCCATCAAAAAAATTTGTAATAAATAAAATAAATAAAACAAGAATTCATGCTCCAAATGGAGAGTATATTGAAACAAAAATCAAAACGAATTATGTTATTTGTCGAAAAAAATTTGATAATTTTTTAATAAATAAAGCTAAGAATGCAGGAGTAAAAATCTACTTAAACCATAATTTAACTAATATTAAAGACAATATTTTATTTTTTGGAGAAAAGAAAAAAAAGACCAATATTATTGTTGGAGCTGACGGTCCTTTGAGTACCGTTGCTAAATTATCAGGATTATTTGTAAATAGAACTTTTCTTGTTGGTACTCAAGTTGAAGGTTATATTAAAAAAAAAGATAATATTGTTGATTTTTTTCCTTATATTGGTTCTTATGCTTGGATTGTACCAACAGATAATAAGCATAGAATTGGTGTTGCATCATACAAAAAAAGTAAAAAATTGTTTGATGAGTTTACAAAAAATCTCAAAATAAAGGTTACAGAACATCAATCTGGAATTATTCCTATCTTTGATCCTTATATTAAAGTTCAAAAAAAGAATATTTTTTTGGTTGGAGATGCTGCAACATTAAATAAAGCTACTTCTGGAGGAGGTATCAATCAAAGCTTAATTTCTGCAAAAATTGTTTCAGATTGTATAATTAATAATAAGAATTACAACAAAGAATGGAAAAAACAATTATTCAATAAGTTATATGTCCACTTAATTCTTCATCAAACAATGAGCCGATTTTCTGACTGTGATTGGAATTATTTAATTAAAATCTTTAATGAGAAAAAAATGAAAAAAATTTTAAGAGATGAAAGTAGAGATTTAATTATAAAAATGATGATTAAAATTGCACTTGCTAAGCCTCAACTATTCAAATTTAAAAACAAGATAACTTTTTCTGAACTTAAAACCTATTTTGCAAAATATAAGTAACCTTTCGAGGAAAACTTTTTTAAAATACTTTATTTTCTTTGTTTTTATGTTACCAGGAATGAATCCAAAACAAATGCAAAAAGCTATGAAACAGCTTGGAATCAGACAAGAGGAAATTGAGGCTATTGCTGTTATTATTAGAACTAAAAGTGAAGACATCATAATCACTAATCCAAGTATTCAAAAAGTGAATATGAGTGGACAAATATCTTACCAAATTAGTGGTGAAGAAGAACATAGAGCTATTGAAGAAGAAATTGAAATTAGTGAAGAAGATATTAAAACTGTAATGGAACAAGCAAATATATCGAGTGAAAAAGCAAAAATTGCCCTTGAAGAACATAAAGGAGATTTAGCTGCAGCAATTCTTAGCTTTCAAAAATAATTTATATTTGAAGGTATTATCTTTTTAAATGGATCCAATTATTTTGAAAAATAAAGCTATTTCTGATATAAAAATTGCCGACCATATTCTAGTCATGACATATCCAATTGTTCAAGATCCAAAACTTCTTAAGATTGTTTTACAAAAACTTCATAGTGCTATTAAAAATTCTATGATGTCTCTTTTATATTATGAAAAAAAACAAAAAAGAATCTCCTCTTTTAATGAAAGTTATATGTCGATGCTTACATATATAAAAAAACATTTAATAAAATACAACATTAGTCCTAATTATCTGATTTTTTTAAGTGAATTAAATGATCTTTTTGAATATCAAAAAAAATCAGACATAGAATTTATAAGAAAGGATAAATTTGTTTTTACAAATAAAGATTATAAACTTAAAACCTTAACAAAAGAAGATATGAAAACCCTTTTGATTAAGGGAAAGTTGTTTATCAAAGAAATTACGGATGTGGTAAGATGATAGAATCATTAGAAAATGCAAAAGAAGAATTAAAAAGAATTGATCATTTAATCTATGTTACATTAAAATATACTCGAACTGTAGATGTTTTATTGAGTGTAGTAGAAAGAATGGTAAATTCATACGAATTCTTAATTGAATCTTTAACAAAAAAAGCAATAAGTCTTGGTACAAATAGTGAAGAATTAACAAATCCTATTGCAAAAGCAAATTTTGTATTAGCACAATATAGTACAAAATTAATTCAAGAAAATATCAATAAGTACTTATTATTTCGAAAACTAAGACGTGCAACATATAATAAAGAAAATGAATTTAGACGACATGTAACTATGATTGCAACAGTTGAAGAAAAAGAAGTAAGAGTTAATATAGATACAATAACCGAAGATTTTCATAAACTTCGAAAAATATTGGAGTTTGTCGAAAAAGAAATAAAATGACAAAGTTTTTAGTTATTGCTTCAAGCAAGGGTGGAATGGGAAAAACTACTACTGCAATTAATCTAGGTACCGCTTTAACAGTTTTTGGAAGAGATGTTATTGTTGTTGATTGTAATTTTTCTGCACCAAATGTTTCATTATATCTTGGTGCTCCTAATATTAGTACAACCTTGCATGATGTTCTGGATAATGATAAAGATATTACTGATGCATTATATATGCATAGTATGGGCTTAAAAATAATTCCTGCTAGTCCTTCATTAAAAGACAATAAAAAAATTGACCATGTGAAACTAAGTAAGTTACTCAAAAGTTTGTCTGGAAAAGCAGACTTTGTAATTATTGATAGTGCTGAAGGCATGGATGACGTTGCAATTAGTTCAATCAAATTAGGAGATGAAATTTTAGTCGTTGCTACTCCTGAACTTCCGTCTATAAGTGATGCATTAAGAACTATTAAATTAGCACAAAAATATAAAAAAAAAGTCCGAGGAGTTATTTTAACAAGAGTTTATGAAGATGAATTAGAACTTAGTAAAAAACAAATTGAATCTATTTTAGAAACACCAGTTATTGCTTTAATTCCTGAGGATGAAACCATTAGAGAAGCTGTAAAAATTAAAAACCCTGTAACTCACACACATCCATCAGCTCCAAGCTCACAGAGTTATAAAGAACTAGCATCAGAATTACTTGGAGAAAAATATGTTGAATCTGTAGAAAAGCAAGACACATTAATGGATTATGCTATGAAACGATTAGGCCTCAAATGATAGAAACAAATCACAAAAAAATTGCTAACAATCTTAAAAAAAAAGGATGGGATAAACAAACTATTTCTCACTCTGTAAAGATTTTAAAAAATGCACATAAAACAAAGCCTAAACATTTTAAAAAACTAGATGATTTGTTTTATTTCCTATTTTTATTCTTAATAATTTTGGCAAACGTCTTAATATTTATTGGCGTATTGCCTGTTCTAATTATGCTTCCTGGTTGGTTTTCAGGCATAATTTTAGGAATATTAGGCCTTTGCGTAGGTGTTTTTATTGATATAATTATTCGACATCATGATCTTAAACATAAACATTATTTTTTTGCTATTTTTTTTGTGACTCTTTTAGCTGTATTTTCAATTGTTAGTATATTTACAATTGTTAAACCAATTATAGCTACAAAAAATCTTTACATAACTGAAAATCCCATATTTTTACTCACATTTTATATAGTAGGAAATATAATCCCACATATTATGTGGAAAAAAGCAGAACTTTCACAAGTTTAATAGTCCATAAATTCTGCTTTTTTGACATCCTAGAAATCTGCCAAGATTTCTATGATTTTTAAGATAAGAGAAAGGAAAAATGAACCTTAAGGCTTGGACGTCTTCGTACATTGATTATTTGGACTCATTCAAAAAAAGCTTAGTCTCTAAAAATGACAAAGAAAATATAATTGATTGTGAATATTCTGATAAAGGAAAAATTAATTATGTTATTTGTGAAGACCTAAATTTTTGCAAATATAATGAAAACAGTGTTATAATTTGCTTAAATTCCAAAAAGAATTTAGATGTTTTAATATCTAAATGGAATGATTTTTCTAAAAATATCAAACTTAAAATTGTTTTTGCAAATCCTATTCAAAATTTACAATGGTCAATTATCCCTTATTTACACAATAAATATGGCGATCCAGAAAGTTTAAAAGTTGGTTTAAAAAGTTTATTTAATTCTATACCTAAAATATAATTCTTCTTATTTTTATGTTTAGAAAAGTTTTATAAGTCTTTATTAAATCCACGATATAGGTGATATTTAATGGAATGCAGTTCATGTAGAATAAAAATAACAAATCAAGACGGGGCAGTAAACTTTAAGTGTCCTAAATGCGGTAAATTTGAAATGGTAAGATGTGAAACTTGTAGAAAGACAGTAGCAAAATATACTTGTCCAGAATGTGGATTCACAGGACCAAATTGAGGTAATAAAAAATGGCAGATGTCGTAATCACTATGAAAATTATGCCTGAATCTCCAGAAGTAGATTTAGAGCAATTAACAAAATTAGCACTTGAAAAAATTACAGCCTATACAGAACTTGACAATAATAAAGTTGAACAAGAACCTATGGCTTTTGGATTAAAAGCTTTAAAAATTATGTTTGTTATGGATGAAGCAAAAGGTGACACAGATCCACTTGAAAAAGAATTAAATAGTATTCCACATGTTGCTTCTGTTGAAGTAACTGATGTTAGAAGAACTATTGCTTAGAATCTAAATAACTTTTAATTTTTTCTACTTTTATTTTATCTTCTTCTCTTGTTGAATTAGAGTACATTTTTAATTGATCTTCAAGATTTGAAACTGGAATTTCTCTGTCTTTAATCTTTACTATTGGTGGATTAATTAATCTATGCGCATAAGTTACCCATTCACCATTTATTGTTTTTTCTTCAAGTTCTCCCATGATATCAATCTCAACACCCATTAATTCATAAGTACCAAAAAAAGATTTGTAAATGGGGTTTACTGAATCTGGTCCTTCTGAATATGCGATTTCTCTTTTTACTCCAATTTTTGGTATTTGTAGAAATAATTGTTTTAGTTTTTCAGCTGTTTGTTGATCTACATATAAATCAATATCTGAAGAATTAATATCCACTCCTTGAAGAGCTAGACTCAAGGAACTTGCAACAACATAGGAAACATCATGCTTATTAAAAAAGTCATGAAGTACTAATAATATATCAATAATTTTTTCATCAGTCATTTTCAAATAACCTTGTATGTTGTCTAGTCATTGCTGAAATTGGTCTAACATGAGCAGAAGGATGCTTTTCTGGTGATGTTCCTATAAAATAAGTATTTGGATCTAATTCACTTTTTCTTATTTCTTGTTCCCATTCAGAGATTCCCCAATTTGACCTATCCTTAAAGCTTAGATTATAAGCAAATTCTGCAAGTTCTCTACCTCCTTTAGCAAAAACAGGTTGCCAAATAGACATTGAAGAATTATTGACTAACTCGGAATTCCATAACATTCGTTCATTTTTTGAAGAATTAATTAGATGTCCATATCTCCTTGTTGCTTCATGAAAACCCATTTGAGGCAAGTGCATTCTTCTTGTTCCTGGTCGATTATATAATTGATTAATATTTACTATTATTCTGCCTTCTTCGCCATCAATCCTATGACCTCCATCTACTCTTCCTGATTCTAATTTTAATTGACAGTTATCCAAAAACATTGCATATTGTTCCAATGTTTCATTAGTCTCACCTTCAACACCTAATAATGAATCAAGTTGAATATAAGGAATTCCATGGAACCCCGACCAATACACAGCATCCAAAATTTGTGTATCTAATAATCTTTTGCCTTCTCCTCTCCTTAACTTCTCATTTGTTTCAGGTGCAAAACTAACTTTCATTTGACCTGTTTTGGCAATTAATTCTATTGATTCTGGCAACAAATCATCAGCTCTTAATGAACCAGCCCTAAAAGGAAGACCATCTAACTCTGTAAATAGATCTAATGTATAATCTGGATTAATTGATGAAGGAAAAACTAACCTAACAAAATCTGCACCTGCTGCTACTAACTCTTCTATTTCTTTTCTAGCAATTTTAGGATCAACAGAACATTGATCCTTTTTATCTCCACCTATTGCACAATATCCACATTGATGTTCACAAGTTCTTACAATTTCCAAATATGCTAAATTGTCTCCTTCTTTAAGTTTATTAGGATCTTCAGAAATCAAAAACAATGGTTTACCAAGTAAACTTCCTTTTGGATCTTGTTGATGTACTCGTGGCATAATTACTTGAGGAACATTACCTACTCTTTGGATTCTATAATCTTCTCCCAACATTCCTGTGTCTTTGTATTCACTAGGAATATATACTCCTTGAAGGTCAGACATAATTTTTATTCTATCTTTAGTTGTTTTTTCTTGCCTTAAAACTTGAACTAATTCTTCTCCAAATCCTTCTGCTGCACCATAAACTGCTGCATCAATAAAAGGTGCAAAAGGTTCTACATTTGCTACTCCAAGTCCTCCACCAATAACTAAAGGAGAGTCATTTTTTCTTCTTTTTTCTAAAGTCAAAATTCCTTTAATCGATAATCTGTCTTCGAGACTCTCTTCAATTTTTTCACTAAATTCTGGAACATTAGCTCTTCTTAACATTTGTATAGCATCTAAAAACATTGGTTCAAATGAATAAGAAAAAATAATTGCGTCACTGTCTGAAATTTGTTTATCTGTTCCAATTAATGTTGTTGGATCACTATCTAAAAAAAACAGACCAGCATAAACTCCTGGTAATTGATTTAATTCGTTCCAAAGAATTTGATAACCTAAGTTTGCAGAACCTGTTGCCATTGGTGCAGGTACACCTATTGCAATTGTAATTTCTTGTTTTCCATCATAAGGAAAAACTTGAGCTATTCGTTTAGTAATTTCTTCAGACATGTTGTTATGAGAAAGTGGTAAACTTTTATATATAAATTCTTTGTTTCAGAGGAAAAGAATCAAATAGGAAACTCCTTACTCTTAATTCCCCATCTTAGAAAATGTGTCCTTACCTTTCCTTTTGCTAAAACTTCTTGCATTTTAGGTATAGGAATTTGTTTTAATTGTGCTAATTTATGAAGATCATAAAATCCTACAACATTAATTTTGCTTTCTTCTTTAATTACATATAACAAATCAAACAATTCTTTGTTGTCTTTATCAGCATTTTTATACATTTTTTCAACTAGTTTTGTATCCCACAATTTTCCCGTCCACATTGGACCTGCGTAGTCATATCCTTGTTTAAAATTATATTTAGAAATCTCTCTTTGCATTGTTTTATGATTATAAAGAAGAAATTCATGTTGTTTAAAAATTTCATCTGCTTTTTTCTTTCCTTTAATACATCTAAAAAAAATTCTAAAATAATGATCTTTTGAATATGAAAAAATTGGAATTAATGCTCTTTCATTTTGTGCACCAATTAATTGAACTTTTCTAATTAAAATTCGAATTCCTACTTCATGCATCAATTCATTTCTAAGTGGTTTAGCATAATATTTTCGAATACAAGCAGACTCATGACTTCCACTTAAAGCAGATGTATCTGTTGCTGTAACAGCTAAAATTCCATTTCTAGAAATTCTAATAATTGCATTATCTAAAAATTGATTAGGAGATCCAAATGGATCAATATCAATATAATCAAATCCTTTACTTTCTAACAAAAATAAATTTGCATCTTTGCTTGATAATTTTAGTTTTGAATCTTTTTCTAATTCATTAAGTTTTATATTTTGTTTAATGTGTTTTATTGAACCATAATCATTAAATGAAATGTTTTTTATTTTATTTTTTTTAAGTTCTTTTAAGAATCTAATACCTCTTATTCCTGAACCTGCTAAAGGAAGAGCCAATTGCATTTCTTTATCTTTTATTAAGTTTAAGAGTAAAATAGATGTATCCCTATTTAATTTCATGATTGGATTATAAAATACTTCTAATTCCTTAGAAATTTTTGATTTTTCTGAGATTTTAAGTTTTGTAGATTCCTCTGTAATTATCTTCATAAGTAAAAGGAAACAAGAAAAAGTTAATTAAACTATACGATTCCAGAAATTGTTTTGGAATTAGTAGTGCTCAAAAACTATTGGTTTTTGACATTATTCAATAAAAACCCATGAGTGTCTTTTTTCTCTAACTCCTTCATCATTCATTGTCCTAATGATTATGGGATGATATCCTGGTTCAACATCTTGAGAATTTAAATATATAAATCTTCTACCTGATTCTCTTGATCTAACTTTAAAACCTGGACTTCTTGAATAAGTATCAGGAATATATGCACTTGCTGAAAGTCCTTTTGCATTAATACTTGAAGGATTATAGTATGTTACAAGAATTTCAACATCATTACCCCTTGTTTGATGATAAATGTGTCCTGTCAAAGCTGTTGCACTAGTTACCATTAAAATTGATATTAATATAAATAATAATTTTTTCATAACCCTCCACCTTACTATTCAAAAGTAGTAAGCATATTTAAATCTTACGAAGGGAAGTTTTAAAAGTTTATGCAAAGTTCTTTTGTTCATGGCTTTAAGACAATCTATTATTGGTGTTCTTGGTCATGTAGATCATGGCAAGACAAAATTACTAGATAAAATTAGAGGTAGCGCTACTCAATCTGGTGAATCTGGTGGAATTACTCAAGCTATTGGTGCTTCCATTATTCCTCTTCAGACAGTTAAAAAAATTTGTGGAAATTTACTAGACAACAAATCTGATTTTTCAATTCCTGGATTACTTTTTATTGACACTCCTGGTCACGCTGCATTTTCTACTCTTAGAAAAAGAGGAGGAAGTATAGCAGATATTGCTATTTTAGTTATTGATATTAATGAAGGGCTTAAACCTCAAACAATTGAGAGTATTGAAATTTTAAAAGGAAGTAAAACCCCTTTTGTTATTGCTGCAAACAAAATTGATTTAGTTCCTGGGTATAAACAAAAAGACAAATTACTTTTAAAAAATTTAAATAACCAAGACCCATATGTTCAAGAACATATAGATACTAAATTATATGAAATCCTTGGAAAACTATCTGAACTAGGTCTAAATTCTGAAAGATTTGATAGGGTTGAAGATTATACAAAACAAGTTGCAATAATTCCTGTTAGTGCTATAACTGGAGATGGTATTCCTGAGCTTTTAATGGTATTAATAGGTTTAGCACAAAAATTTTTGGAAGAAAATTTAAAATTACATGTTGAAGGAAATGCCAAAGGTAGTGTTATTGAAGTTAAAGAAACAACTGGTCTTGGTGTAACTTTAGATGTAATTATTTATGATGGAATTTTAAAAAGAGGAGATAAAATTATGATAGGTGGGTTAGATAAACCCATTGAAACAAGAGTTAAAGCTCTTTTATGTCCACTTCCTTTAAATGAAATGAGAGATAAAAAAACTAAATTTAAAGCTCAAAGTGAAGTTACTGCAGCAACAGGGGTTAAAATTAGTGCTCCTGGCATTGATAATGTAATTGCAGGCATGCCTATCCAAAGTTATACTGATAAAATAAAAACACAAGTTTCTGAAGAGATTCAAAAACAAGTTAAGGACGTAGTTGTTGAAACTGGTGATTCTGGAATTATTATTAAAGCAGACACCTTAGGTTCATTAGAAGCATTAACTTTTTTACTTAAAGAAAAAGAAATTCCTGTCAGAAAAGCAAGAATTGGTAAAATTTCTAAAAAAGATATTACTGATGCTGAATCAAATTATGATAAAAATCCATTACATTCTGTTATTTTAGGGTTTAATGTTGATAGAGACGCAGAAGTATCTGGAAACCAAAAAGTGAAAATTATCACTAATGATATTATTTACAAAATTATTGAAGAATATGAATTGTGGTCAGAGCAACAAGGAAAAATTTTAGAGGCAAAAAAACTTGATGATCTTATAAGGCCATGTAAAATTCAAATCATGAAAAATCATGTGTTTAGACAATGTGATCCTGCAATTTGTGGTTGTGAAATTATTGAAGGAAAATTAACAACTTCAACTCGATTAATGAAAGAACATAAAGCTATTTCAAATGTTAAAAGTATTCAACAAGAAAAAGAAAGTATTAAGAGTATAACAAAAGGAAATCAAGTTGCTGTATCAATGGATTCAATTATTATAGGACGACAAGTTCATGAAGGAGATTTCTTGTATAGTTTTATTCCTGAAAATGATTTTAGGAAATTAAAGAATTTAGCTAAATTTTTATCAAAAGGAGAAATTGAACTTTTAAAAGAAATTGCAGAAAAGATGCGAAAAGATAATCCTATGTGGGGAGTATAATGCAACAACTCAAAATTTTAAATTCTAAAGAAAGGAAAAAAATTCAAAAAATTCTAGATTCAAGATTTGATTCTGATTTTAAACTAAATTATGAAGTGTTCATGAATCCCAAAAATAAAATTTTTATTATCACTAAAGATATTTCAAAAATTGACTTAAATGAACTTAGAATTAATTCTTTAGGTATGTACTTTGGAGTTCTATATGAAAATACAATAAGACTTAGTATTGAAGGATCTGAAATTGTTGGAAAAACTGCTAAAAAGAATTTTCTAGAACTTAATGATAGGGATGCAGATCTCTGGATGTCTGGACAAGACTTTGAAATTGATTCAAATTTAAGTGGTTTTATAATAATAAAACATAATAATTATTTTTTAGGTTGTGGAAAAATGGTTAGTGGAAAACTGTATAACTATGTTCCTAAAGAAAGACGGGCTTAGCCTCTTTTTGTAGGACGATATATGTCACCTGTAAAAATTCCATGTGTAAACCCTGCTTGTTCAGCAAGAGGTAGTAGGTTTAAAGAAGCACCAACTCCCTTCCAAAACGGGTGTAACCCTTTTTCCTTTGTTCTAAGTCTATACTCAATAGGAACAAATCCTGAATCTAATACTTCAATTTTTGTTACACCTTTTTTTTTCATAGCTGCTATTTCTAATAATTCATTTTCGAAACGTTCAACAAAAGGATTATAACCTAAAATAATTGAAGATAATGTTTTTATTGTGGCTGCGAAAGTATACAATTCAAATGTTGCTCTTGGATCCTTTCCTTCTGCAACTGCAGCCAAAATATTTTCGCCTCTTAAATATTCATCTAATCTTTTAACCACTCCTCTCGTGCTTAATATTTGAGAATTCTCACGAGGTTCTGAATCCAATTTAGTTAATTCTCCATAAGCACCCGATAAAAACAACCTTGTTTCAAAGTTTCTATACCATTTATGTAGTTCTTGTATTACTCCTCCTTCACTAAGAGGCTGTAGTGCATATCTATTTGTTTTTAATACATTCATTATTCTATCCATATTTGTATTTGTTTCATCTGAAATTGCAACTTGTCTTAAAAAATATTCTTCTCTTCTATGTTCATCAATCTGTTCAGATACAATTGGAGACTTAGGCCATAATTTTTTAGCTAATTTATTTGTTGCAAAAGATAAATCTGTATTTTTTACCCCATCTTGAAGTACTTTTGCTCCCTGTTTTAAAAATTTTTTTCCTTTTAAATTAGGATTAAATTTAGTATTAGTAATTCTATCACACATTTTCATGGTTGCAAGCCAATATGCGGGATCTTTTTCCAAAATATGGTTTGGACCTTGCAAATATTTATGATAACTTTCTGTTTGTTTTCTTGACATTCCGTATATTAACTGTCTAACAAAAGTTTCAGATTCATCTCCTAAGTCTTCAACACCAATATCAATTAACAAATCTTCCACAATATCTGAAAATTTTTCATCATATACTTTTGACGCAGTTCTATATCTTCCAAGTTCTGCAGTGATAAATCCTTCAAGTTCTGCACTAATAGAAGAAAAAGCTTTTACAATTCATTCATCTTCTTCAGATAATGCTGCTCTTTCTCGCAATCTTTGTATAGCATATAATTCTTTTGAGCCTGGTTTTATATAATTTGATAGAATTTCATCAAATCTAACATCTCTAATCTTTCTTAACTCTTGATAACTTGTTAATTCAACACCCATTCCCTCTAACATTTCTTCTTGATTAGATGTTAATTCTTCCATAGATAGCCATGCTTGAAGAGCTTTATGTCTATGAGAATCTTCTACACTATCATGACCTAAATATGCTAAATGTACTTCATAAGGTGCATCTTTAGGAAGAAGAAGTTCTCCTTTAATTGGATGAGAAAAAGCATATACTAATCTTCCAAACTTATTTTTTTCAAATTTTCTTGTTCTTAAATTATCTTTAAATTCCTCGAAAGTTGATGAATAACTCTTTGAAAAGGTACCTAAATTTCTTAAAAATAATCTTCGATATATTTCTACTCTTTTTTCACTTCTTTCACCAGTATTTTCATTAAAAATTCCTGGAAACAATCCTTCTAGTTCTTTAACAATTAAATCTTCAAAAAAAGCATAATATATTGGATCGTTAGAAGCTTCAATTAAATCTTGTTCTTCTAATACTTCGCCATTACTTTGAAGCCCATATCTTTGCCGATGATTTATTGGAATAGGAACTATATTTAAAAAATCATCAATAGAAACAGAACGAAGAGAGTCGTTTCCTTTTAAGAATTGAACCAATTTAGAGTCTTCAACATCATCATAAAGGGTTCTTGCTGCAAGGATTGTATCCTTCATCGTTTCCGGCGACATAACTAAAGGAAAAAATAGTTATTTAAATATTTTATTGAACGTTACTACTATGTAGTAAATCTAAGTAGAATTCCAAATGTTGTCACCAACATAATGAATATTTTTTACAATTTTCCCTGTTTTCATATCTTTAATTTCTTGCCCAGAAAAAAGAGTTAATCCTATTGCTATAGGTTTTTTATGTGTTTCATCAACAATTACGATAAATTCATTTTTTTCTATATCTTCATCAAATTCAGTTATTCCTGGACGCATCATATCAACACCTTTAGCTGCATAAGGTACTGCCCCCATATCAACTGTAATTGTCTTTAAAAGACTATTTTTTAAAATAAATCTAAGAGTAGGAACAAGCTTTTTTTCATAATAAAAAAATTTTGACTCACCATTAATTAAAACTACATTATCATCTAACTCAAATTTATCTTTTTTAGAGAATTCTAAGTCATATTGTTCAAATACGGTTTTAATTAATTCTTTAACTTCTTTTTTTTTAATTGCTTTTTTCATATTATTTCAACTTGTGCTCTTGAATTAGGATCTTTAAGTTTTTCAATCATTTCTCTACTTAAATTTATAGCTGCTTTGTTTGCTTTAATCCCTAATGTTCTATCTGATAAAAAATCTGATAATCTAATTACAATTTCTTCTTTATGATCAAAATATTTATTCACTTTTGAAATTATCTCTTCTTTTATTTCATCTATAGAGATTATTATTTTTATTGTATCTTGTCCTTTAAGTTTCATAAGTTCGTCATAAGAAAAATCAGCTCTTATTCCAACAATACAATCTCCGTTTTTTGTTAAATAAGAGTCTTTTGTGAACTCTAATGTGGTGTTATGTGTTGCCAATAAATTTTCATGGCCGTAGATAAAGAACTTCATACTTTTCTGCTTTCTTTATCAACTAAATCTTCAATAGGTTTTTTTTGCTCTTTACTTGCTTTATCAGCTAAATCCTGCAAATCTACGCCTAATTCTTTTAGTGCTGAAACATGCATTTGCATTAATTGTTCTACTATTCCAACTAATTTCATTAATTCTTGTCTTTCTTTTGCAAGTGTTGAAAGAGCACCTTTATGAAATCCAATTTGTTCATCTTTAGAAGTATTTTGTTCTACCATGAAATCACCTTTTATTTTGTAAAGATCGTTGTTATATAATAATTTCTTTTTTTATTTTTTCAAATATCTCTTTACTATTTACTTTTAATTTATATTTTTTAAAAAATCTCTCAAGATTTTTCAGGTCCCTTTCTAAATATTCTAATGCATGGTAATCTTTTGTCGATGTACCTTGAGAAAAATCAATAAAAAAAGGTTTTTCTTTAAAATTAAGAATATTAAATTCTGATAAATCTCCATGTACTAAGCCTAATTTCGCAAGATTTGAAACTGAATCAATAATTTTATCTGAAAATTCTTTGAGATTTTTTGGAACTGAATCCTTTAATTGAGGAGCAGGAACATTGTTTCCAATAGATTCCATTACTAAAACATTGTTCATGAATGTTATGACACTAGGAACATTAATTTTCTCTCTAGCAATTAATAAATTTCTATATTCTCTTTGTACCCATTTAAAAATAACTTGACGTTTTTGGTTTTTAATTTGTTCAAATCTAGGATCTGTTTTAATGTAAGAATGCATTTTATTAAAATTACATGAATGGAGTCTATAGATTTTAACTATGACCACTGTTTCCTCATCATGATTTGAACTTGCTAAGAATACATTTGATTCTTTTCCAATCATTACTGGACTTAAAAGTTCATCAAAATGTCCTTCTGTACTTAACTTAAACAATGTTCTAAGGGTAAAACCATCAAAAACATTCTTGTAAATTTTAAATTTTTCTAAACTCTTCATTAATTTTCAAGATAACAATAAGATTTATAAATTTAGAGCTTTACTTACGCTTTACTTGCCTTTTTTGGGAACAATGGGGCTCTACTTATTTACAAGGACTGTGTCCAACAAAGTTTTGTTACCTCACGTTACCGTCAAAAAGGCAAGTTTTTATTCTATAAAATCTAGTATTTAAAAATTATTAAGAAAAAAAAATTACTCGTCTTCTGGATTATAAGACGGAACTGCTGATTTATTTATAATCATAATATCACCAACACTTTTAACAAGTTGATGAGGAACAACGACTCCTTTTGCACTTCCTAAAACTTGTGTTAAAAATGAATTTCTTGTAGCTTTAACTCTCCATCCACCAATTTTGTTTGTAGCTATAATAATCTCCTCAATATCTCCAAAATAGTCTCCTTCATCTGTGAAAACTTTCATATCATAACATTCTGAAACTCTTTTCATCTTAAGCATTATAAATCCCTCCAAATACGATAAAAATTACAAATTTTTAGCGTGCCAATAAAACAAACGTGTTTTATTACCTATACTTCTTTTAATTATTATCACATTTATATAGTTTTTTATATTCCTGTGCTCCATGATTATAATAATTTCAGGTACTCCAGGAACAGGTAAAACCACATTTGCAAAAAAAATTGCAAAAGAAAAAAATCTTGAATATATTGATGTTAAAAAAATAATTGAACAAAATAATCTTTCTGAAGGTTTCGATAAAAAAAGGAATACAAAAATTATTGATGTTGAAAAATTGAATAAAATTCTGTTAAAATTAATTAGTGAGAAAAAAAATATTGTCATTGATTCACATATGTCACATTATCTACCTTCAGATGTTGTTGATATTTGTTATATAACGAAATGCTCATTACCTATACTCAAAAAAAGATTAGAAGAAAGAAATTATTCAGAAGAAAAAATTCGAGAAAACCTAGATGCTGAAATTTTTGATACTTGTAGAATTGAAGCTTTGGAAAAAGGACATAAAATTAAGGTAGTGAAAACTGATGAATAGTTTAATTATGGTTCTTTTTGTTGCGTTTTTAGGAGGTGCTCTTCCTGTATTTATGAAAATAACAATGGAAGTTATTCCTCCACAAACCTTTATTTTTTTAAGATTCATAATTGCCGCTATAATTTTAGTTCCTCTATTTTTATATAAAAAAGAAAAATTAATTGGAAAAAAACAATTTTTATTTGTTGCCATATTTGGATATTTGAACATACTTTTCGCGTCTTTAGGAATTCATAGAACAAGTCCAGTCATGAGTCAAATGCTTTATTCTGTTGTTCCAATAATTACTGCAGTATTTGCTCATTTTTTCTTAAAAACAAAACTAACTAAAAAAAGAATACTCGGTGTTGTTATTGGTTTTGTAGGTGTATTAATAATAATTATTGCACCTGCAATTCAAAAAAATCAAATGTCTTCCGGAAGTTTATTAGGAAACATTATTGTTTCATTTGCAGTATTATCTTACTCAGTTTATACAATCACTTCAAAAAAAATTCAGAAAAAAAATTCTTCCCTTACTGTCATGACTTATCTAACTTTTTTTATTTTATCAATTCAAATATTTATTATGCCTTTTGAAATTAATAATCTAGATTTTATTTCTAATATAACAAATAAAACAATTATTGCTTTGTTATATGTTGGTATAATTGGCACAAGCCTCTACCACTTCCTTTATCTTAATGTAATAAAAACAGCAGGTCCTGTTACTGCGTCCCTTGTACTATATTTACAACCCATTTTTAGTTTCATATCAGCTTTTTTTTTACTAGGAGAAACAATTTCATTAAGTTTTATAATCGGTAGTATATTTGCACTAAGTGGTGCTTACATTACAAGTAGTAATCAAAATTAATAATCAAAAATCTTAATCCCTATTTCTCGAAAAATTTTGTGTAATGCTGGCAAAGGTAATCCAACAACATTTGAAAAACAACCTTGAACTTCTTCAACTATTACAGTTCCTAAGTCCATCATACCAAAACTTCCTGCTTTATCCATTGGATCTTTTGTTTTAATATATGATAAAATTTCATCATCTGTAAGTATAGCGATTTTAACATTTGTTGTTACAAGTTCAAAATATTCTTTATTTTCATTTAAATCTAAAACACAAAGTCCTCCAATAACACTTATCCATTTTCCTGATTGTTTTTTAAGCATTAAAAACGCGTCTTTTTCATCTTTGGGTTTTCCTAAAACTTCATTATTTAAAACAACAAATGCGTCACCGGCAATAATAACGCCTGAATTATAATGTTTTGCCACATCTTTTGCTTTACCAATTGAATGTTTTTTAGCAATTTCTTCAGGTGATAAATCTAATCCATTATCTTCAACATATTTACTAACATGAACTTTAAAGTTAGTTCCTAGAATTGTTGAGAGAAGTCTTTTTCTTCTTGGTGATTTTGATGCTAAAATTATTTCTTTCATTCTAATACCTCTATGCTATCTATTTTTCCATCTCCATCTAAATCAAATCCTTGAACAATTGCATGGAACTCTTTTTGACCTGTAAATCTATGGATTGTTTGTTTAGTAAATTTTGTTAAAGCTAATACAGCAGATTTTGTTCCTATAAACCTAATTCCTGCAATAACTAAAATAAAGTGTTCTGGACTATAAGGATTTGGCACTTTTGAAATCATACCTATGCTTTCTTCAGTGTATGTTTGTTTTTTTGTAACTATGCCCCAAGGTCTTTTCTCAGAAAATTTTGCAGGAAGAAAATCATTAATTTTTCCAACAACTAAATTCGTTACAGGACCTCCAACTAAAATTAAATTTTTTGATTGTTTTAGATCAATATCTACATCAAGTTTTGTTGAAAATTCACTTGCAACTAAATATTGTCCTAAAAAAAGAGCTAAATCTATTGCATAGTGCCCATCTCTTGCTCGTGCTTTATGTGGTCCATGCGGATCAGGACTACCTACAACAATTTTTGCATTCAAATCATTATCTTTTACAAAAGGAGTTAAAAAAGTTTCAATTAAAGGATCTTTTTTCTCTATAAGTCCATCTAATTTTTTCCAATTTTTTGAAAGAGAAAATACAAAATTCAAATATTTAGGAGCTAATTTTTTTGCAACTGTACCTCTTATTTCTTCTCTTTCTACAATTTCTAACAATCCTGAATTGGTCATTTGTTTTATATGATAATACACTTTTTGTTCATGCATTTTGAGTTCTTTTGCTATTTGTGCAGGATACATTGGTTTTTTTGCTAATAAATTTAGAATTCTAAGTCGTGTTGGATGATCAATTATTTTGAGAGATGAGGGATTATCTACTAAAGCTGCTTCGCTATAACTTAATTTATTATTTTCTTCTTTTAAAACATAAGTTTTCATTACTATAAGAAAAGTTATAATATTTATATAGTTTTTTATAATATAATCTTATTATGTAATTTTGCTTTATAGACGATAAAAGCAATTATACTATAAATTCATTATTAATTAAGTTTTTAAATGATAAGTAGAACTTAGTTGTTATGAAATTATTTGGTACTGATGGTGTTAGAGGACTTGCAAATGTTTACCCAATAACTGCTGAAGTTGCTTTAAAATTAGGTAAGGCTGCTGCAATTGTTCTTTCAAAAAATAAAAATAAACCTCTTTTTTTAATAGGTAAAGATACAAGAAGGTCTTGCTATATGTTAGAAAATGCATTGACCGCAGGATTAACTTCAATGGGTGCAGATGTTTTATTAGTTGGACCCGTACCAACTCCAGGAGTTGCCCATTTAGTTAGAAGTTTTGCTGCTGATGCTGGAATTATGGTTAGCGCGTCTCACAATCCTTATTCACATAATGGAATAAAATTTTTCGACTCTAAAGGACTAAAACTTCCTGATGAAATTGAAGAAAAAATTGAGAATTTAGTTTTAAATAATCCACTTAGCACAGACCATATTACTGGTGAAGGTATTGGAAAAGCAAAAAGGATTGATGATGCACAAGGAAGATATATTGAATTTGTTAAATCTTCAATACAAAATACAAAATTAAAAGGATTAAAAATTGTGTTAGATTGTGCTAATGGTGCTGCTTACAAAGTTGCTCCACAAATACTAAGAGAACTTGGTGCAGAGTTAATAGTTATCAATAATAACCCAAATGGATTAAATATAAATCTAGATTCTGGTGCTTTGCACCCTAATGTACTAAAAACTGCTGTTCTAGGACATAATGCAGACCTAGGACTTACTTTGGACGGAGACGCCGATAGAATTTACATGGTTGATGAAAAAGGTAAAATTTTAGATGGAGATGACATAACAGCCATTATTGCAATTGATTATTTAAAAAAAGGAAAATTAAAAAATAAAACTGTTGTAATGACTGAATATACTAATCTAGCGTTTAAAAAACTAATCGAGAGTAATGGTGGAAAATTTGTAAAGGTTCTAAATGGCGATCGTTATGTTATTGAGGAAATGCTTAAACATGATTATAATTTAGGTGGAGAATACTCAGGCCATATTATTGTCTCAGACTATAATTCAACTGGAGACGGATTAATTGCAGGCCTCCAAGTTCTAAAAATTATAAAAGAACAAAACAAAAAATTATCAGAATTATCTTCATTAGAAAAATTTCCACAAGAATTAATTAGTGTTAATGTAACAAAAAAAACTCCATTATCAAAACTAAGCAATGTTCAAAAAGCTATAAAAAATGCAAATAACATTCTTAAAGAAAATGGTCGTCTTTTAGTACGATATTCTGGAACTGAAAATGTTTGTAGAATTATGGTTGAAGGAAAAAATAAAGAACTAATTAAAAAAATAGCAAATGATATTGCTACAGAAATAAAAAAAGAGGTTAATTAAAATGCAAGCTGTAATTTTTGCTGCTGGAAAATCTACTAGAACATATCCTTTAACTCTTACAAAACCTAAACCACTTCTAGAGATCTTAGGAAAATCAGTTCTAAAACATAATTTAGAACAATTAGACGGAATTGTAAATGAAGTTATAATTATTGTTGGATATAAAAAAGAACAAATAATTGAAAAATTTGGAAACTCATTTATGTCGTTAAAACTTAGGTATATTGAACAAAAAGAACTAAATGGTACTGGTGGTGCACTTATTTGTGCTAAAGAATTTTTAAAAAATAAATTTATTGTTATGAATGGCGATGATTATTTTTCAAAAAAAGATATTGAAAGATGTTTTAAACATGAATTTTGTGTTTTAGGTAAAAAAGTAAATGAACTCCACAGATTTGGTGAATTAGTTATTAAAGACAATAATATAATTGAAATCAAAGAAAAACCGCAAAAAAAAAAAGGTATTGCAAATATAGGACTTTATATTTTTAACGATAAAATATTTGAATTACATTTAAAAAAATCTCCTAGAAAAGAATATGAAGTAACTGATTATATTAAATTACTTTCAAATTTAGGAAAAAAAGTAAACTATGAATTAGTTGAAGATTATTGGTTTCCAATAACCTATCCTTGGAATCTACTTGATGCTAATGAATTTTTTATTAATAATTTAAAATCAAAAAATAGAGGTATCATTGAAAAAGGAGCCACAGTAAAAGGAAATGTAATTATTGGAAAAAACACAATAGTTAAATCTGGTTCTTATATTGAAGGTCCTGTTGTTATTGGAGATAATTGTAAAATTGGTCCAAATTGTTATTTAAGACAAAATACGAGCATCGGAAGTAATTGCAATATTGGAAATGCTGTTGAAATAAAAAATTCAATTATTGGAAACAACACTTGTATTGCTCACCTTAGTTATGTTGGTGATTCAATTGTTGGTGAAAATGTTAATTTTGGTGCTGGCACTAAAATTGCTAATCTTAGACATGATAATCTAAATGTCAAATCTTTTGTAAAAGGAGAATTAGTTGATACTTTGCGCAGAAAACTAGGTGCAATTTTAGCTGATGGAGTTCATACTGGAATTAACACATCAATTAATCCAGGAAGAAAAATTTGGCCTAACAAAACAACCTTGCCTGGCGAAGTTGTTAATAGAGATATACAATGATTCCAAATTACCATATAAGTTCAGGATTTAATTCAAAAGAATTTAATGAATTTTGTAAAGATAAATTAAAACCATATAATCATTTAAAAAATATTAATCAACCAAAAACCTCTTTGTTTTCAAAAAAAAACTTAAAAATTTTTTTCAAAGTTCATGATAGAGTAATATTAAAACCTAGATTTTTAAAAAAAGGCGAAGGAATTTTTATTTTAAAAAAAAAAGATCCTATTCCCAAATTAGAGAATTATCTTATTCAAGAGTTTATTGATAATGGTTTTGAAAATTATTATTTTGATATCCGAGTTTATGTTCAAAATTTAAACGAGCAAATTATTTGTACTTATGCTAGAATATCAAAAAAAATTGTTTGTAATATAGCAAACAACGGACGTGTTGAAGATTGTGAGAAATTGTTAAATTTGGTTTATCCAAAAAAAAATATATATAATGAATTATTAGAATTAACTAAGAAAATAATTTCTCTTCTTTCATTTAAAGAAGTTGGAATTGATTACATAATTGATAAAACAGGCAAAATATATTTAATTGAATTAAATTCTAGTCCTGGAATCTTAGGATTATATATTTTAAGAAATCCTGATAATTCAAAATATCCTTCTTTTACAATTAATTATGATGATGAATTCAAAAAAGAAAAAAAACAAATTTTAGAAAAAATTAGAATCAATAGATACGAGGAATTACAAAAATGTGTGGTATAATAGGAATTAATTCAAATGAAGAATTTTATATTAAAGACGCTGTCAAAAGATTAAAAAGACTTGAATATAGAGGATATGATAGTTTTGGTTATTATGATGGAACTATTTTATTTAATCAAGTAGGTCACATCAAGATTCCAAATACAGATGATAAATCTAGTAGAATTATATTACATACTCGTTGGGCTACACATGGAGGAGTCACAAAATTTAATGCTCACCCACATCAGTCTACAAAAAAAAAAGTAACTATAGCTCACAACGGAATAATAAAAAATTATGAGGAACTTCGTGAGAAATTAATTAAAAAAGGACATGAATTTACGAGTGAAACTGATAGTGAAACTACAGCACATTATTTTGAAGAAAAATTAAAAACAAAGACGATAAAAGAAGCATGTATTGATTTTCTTAATGATATTGAAGGTGAGTTTGCTTTAGTAATTATGGTTGAAGGAAATGAAAATATCTATGCTCTTCGTAGAGATTCACCATTAGTTTTAGGTGTAGGAACAAATACAAATTATGTTGCTTCAGATATTTATGCTTTTTCAGATATAACAAATATGGCGATTTTTTTTGAAAATAATGAATTTGCAGAAATTGGTACAGATCATTTTCAATTTTATGATAAAAAAGGTCAAAAAATTCAAAAAGAAGTTCAAACATTCAAATGGGAACAAGAGGAATCAACCCTACAAAATTATGACCATTTTATGATGAAAGAAATTATGGAAGAACCTATCGTTGTAAAAAGACTTTTATTCTCTTTAAAAACAGAACAAAAAATTAATTTTGAAAAATTTATTGATCTAATGAGAAAGGCAAAAAAAGTTACTTTTGTTGCTGCAGGCACCAGTTATCATGCCTCATTACTTGGAGTTTATTATTTACACAAATGTGGAATTGAAGCTCAAACAATTATTGCAAGCGAATTTGAACATTTTATTGGTGTAGATAAAGACACATTAGTAATTCCAATATCTCAAAGTGGAGAAACAATGGATGTTATTGAGGCTCTCAAATATGCAACAAAACATGGTGCAAAAATTGCAAGTATTGTTAATGTTCCTTATTCAACTATTCAAAGAATAAGTGAAATTTCTCTTAATATTTTCGCAGGTCAAGAAATATGCGTTGCTGCTACAAAAAGCTTTGTAAATCAAGTTACTCTAATGCTCGCTATTGCTAAAGAATTTGGATACAATGTAAATCTTGAAAATTTACCTCAAAGAATTGAGGAAGTATTTACTATGAAAGAAACAATCAAAGAAATAGCAAAAACTCTTTTCAAACAAAAACATCTTTATGTCTTAGGTAGAGGACTTAGTTATCCTGTAGCTAGAGAAATTGCATTAAAAATCAAAGAAATTAGCTATATTCATGCAGAAGGTATGATGGGTGGAGAACTTAAACATGGCACAATTGCATTAATTGAAAAAGGAACTCCTGTAATTGGCCTTTTAAATGAAAATGACTATGATATGAGAAGTAATTTAAAAGAAGTTGCTGCAAGAGGAGCTAATGTTATTTCAATTAGTAATAAACTTAAAGGTGATATCATGATCTCAACTAGTAATGATGGAAAATTTGGTATACTTGCTTCAATCGTTGGTCAATTATTAACTTATTATTTAGCTAGAGAACTAAAATTACCAATTGATAAACCTAGAAATTTGGCAAAATCTGTTACAGTAAAATAATTATTCAACTCTTTGCCATTCTTTTATTATTTCTTTTTTGAATATTTTTCTAAAAAAATTTGTAATTAATACTAAAACACCTAAATAGATATAACCTTTTTTCCTATACCTTCTTGGAGATTCATAAACTATAATATCATTAAAATATTTAACCTGTCCTTTTTTTGAAATTCTTTCAAATATCTCTGCATCTTCGTTTACTGCCATCTTAGAATTATAACCTTTCATTTGTCTAAATATTTTTTTTCTAATAATTTGGCACTGCCCCGATGCAAGAGGGATTTTTGTTTTAAAACTTGTTTTTAGTATAAAACTAAATATAGAATGGAAAAAAAAATCTTGAATTTTTTTTTCTTTAGGAAAAATTTCTAATCTAGGCACTCCAGCTAAGAGATTATTAGAACTAAATTTAGATTCGATATTTAAAATTGCTTTTTTTGCATTTTTAAATTGTGTGTCTGCATCACAAAAAATCAGAATATTTCCTTTTGCATGTGTTGCTCCCAAATTTCTATTTTTCCCTATGTTTTGTGTTTTTCTTTTATTTAAAAACACTTTAGCCCCAAGTTTTTTTGCTATTTTTATAGTATCATCATCACTAGATCCATCTGCAATAATTATTTCTAAGTTTTTTATTTTTGAAAATTGAGATATAACTCTTGAAATGTTTTTTTCCTCATTTAATGTAGGAATTATAATTGAAATCATTTATTTTAATGCTTTTTTATGTAATTATAAATGTTTCCAACATGCTTAAATATCACTACTTCTTCTATTATTTTATGGAACTTACTAGTCTTGACTTGTATTTTTTATTAAAAGAATTACAAATAATTAAAAATGCGAAGATTGATAAAGTTTTTAATGATAATAAGGAAATATTATTTCAATTGCATCTACCTGGTAAAGGAAAACATTTCTTAAAAATAATCCTACCTTCCACTATTTTTTTAACAAAATATAAAGGTGATTTTGAATCTGGAAATTTTGGAATAAATATTAGAAAACATCTTAAAAATACTAGAATTAGAAAAATTGAACAAATTGATTTTGAAAGAATTATTAAACTTAGTTTAGATGAATTAGATTTATATTTTGAATTATTTAGTCCGGGAAATGTTGTTTTATGTAAAAATAATAAAATTGTTATGGCAAAAACCTACAAAGGTTTTGGTTCTAGAGTTGTTAGACCTAACGGAGAATATGAATTTCCTAAAAAAGAATACAATTTTTTAGATTTAAGCGAAAAAAACCTTGTTGATTTATTTAGTAAATCTGAAAAATCTTCTGTTGTTATAACACTAGCTACTGAATTAGGTCTAGGTGGAAAATATTCTGAATATATTCTATCAAAATCTAAAATTGATAAAGAAAAAACTAGTTTAAATATTAAAGAAATCAAAAGAATTCAAAAAACAATAGACGAAATTAAAGAAACACTCCCTAAAGCATATTATGGAAAAAAATTATCCCCAATTGAAATTGAAAAATCAAAAAAAACACATGATTCATTTAACCAAGCTTTAGACGAATTACTAACTGAAAAAAGTCATAATGATAAACAAGAAATTGTGGTATCAAAAGTTGAAAAAAAGAAAGAAAAAATAAATAAAATTATCAGAGAACAAAAAGCAAGAATAAAAGGACTTAAGATTTCTATAAAAGAAAACCAAAAAAAAGCTGAGGTATTATATGAAAATTATCAAATGCTTGAAAAATTGCTTGATGAATTTAATTTAATTAAAAAAAATCATTCTATGAAGTCTATAAAAGAAAAATTAAAAAATCATAAAATAATAAAATCTATTGATGAAAAATCAAAAAAAATTGTGGTTGAAATATGATAGTTGTTATTATTCCTACATATAATGAAGCAAGTAATATTTCTAAAGTAATTAAAAATGTGTTTTGCTTAAATCTTAAAGATCTTAATATTCTTGTTGTTGATGATAGTTCACCAGACGGGACTTCGAAAATTGTAAAAAAGATAATTAAAAAAAATAAAAATTTACATCTTTTAATTAATGAAGAAAAAAAAGGATTAGGGAAAGCTTACATGGTTGGCATGGACTACGCTATAAATCAACTAAATGCAAAGGTCTTAGTTGAAATGGATGCAGACCTTAGCCATGATACAAAAATTTTACCAAATATGATAAATTATACAAAAACTCATGATTTAATTCTAGGATCTCGTTATATTAAAGGTGGTTCCATTCCTAAAGATTGGGCATTTCATAGAAAATTTGTTAGTTATGTTGGAAATTTAGTATTTAGATTTTTTTTCTCTTGGAAAATTAATGATTGGACAACTGGATACAGAGTCATAAAATCTAAAGTGTATAATAAACTTAAACTTGAATTAAATGAAGATATGTTTTTAGGGTATACTTTTCAAGTAGGTTTTTTATATAAAGCAATAAAAAAAGGTTTCAAGATTAAAGAATATCCTCTTATTTTTATCGATAGAAAAAAAGGATCATCTAAATTTATGGGTTGGAATTATATTAAAAATAATTTATTTTTTATTTTAAAAACTAAATTCAAAAAATAATTTTTAAAAACTAAAACTTTATATTGATTCTTTGTTTTTTCTGATCTATGGGGGATAAGGCATTAAAATTTAATATCAAACCTGAATATATTCCTTTAATATTTTTAATTATTGCAACAATTGCTGCAATTAATATTAATAAAATTCCTTTAACTCATCCAGGAAACATCAAAGCTGCAGATCCATTTTACCATGCAATTGCTGTAGAAAGTATAAAAGATACTGAGCAATGGAACTACCTACCTTATTATATTTCATTAGGTCAAGAAAAAGCTGCAAATCTAGTTCCTCCACTATTTTATTTTAATGCTGCTATTTTGTCTTTATTTTCTAGTTTACCTGCATGGGTAACGCTATATTTAATGATCTGTATTGCTCAAGGTTTATCAATCATATTATCATATTTAATCACTAAAGAAGTATTTAACGAAAAAGCAGCAATTATTGCAAGCTCCCTATCTGTTATTCCTCTTTCTGCTAGTGTTTGGTTATATCCATTATATATTGGATTATGGCCTCAACTAAGTGGTTATTTATTCATTCAATTATTTATGTGGTTATTCATTAGATATTTCAAGAAAAGAGAATTATGGTCTCTAATTTTTTTAGGAATTTGTATCTCAAGTCTATTGCTTTTACATTCTATGGATTTAGGTCTTCTTTTAATCCCTTGTATATTTATTGGAATAGATATTTTAAAAAGATCATACGTAAAAAAGAAATTTAAATTAAAACAATTATTTAAAGAGTCTATTGCTTTTGCAGGAATCCCAGCGTTCATGCTCTTAATTTTACTTCCTAGAATTTTATTTGTATGGAGTAGTGTTGGAGGTAAACAATACAAATTTGGTTTTTTTGGATTTCGAGAATTATTTCAGAGAAGTTATTTAGGTGGTCTACCTCACCCTGATTTTTTTTTACTTCCTACTGTATTAGTCATTATTTTTACTATTGGCGTACTTCAACAATTAATTAATTTTAAAAAATATAAACTCCTTATTTTTTCTCAAATATATTATTTTGCAATTATTTATTTATTACCTCCTTTTGTTCAAGATCCATTTTATTTATCAGGAAGAACTAGAGCATTACAATATTTTATGATTCTTCCAACAATTGGATATATTTTGTATTTTGGACTTTCTAAATTAAAATCAAAAAAGATTGAAAATTTTGCCATTTTAGGAATATTTTTACTTGCAATTAGTTTTGCTCTTCCAAGTTATAATAATTTAGTAGATAGAATGCAAGGAGAACACATCCCAATTCATGAATGGGAAGCATATCAATGGATTCATGCCAACACACCTAAAGAATCTAAAGTGTTGTTCTTTGGTAGTGTATTTCAAACTGAATTTATTTATACTAAACGAATTACTGCAATACTTAATATGCAACAATATCAAGATACTATAAATAAAGTTGCAACAACCAATATCACTCCCACTATTTTTGAGGGTAGTTGGGGTGGAAACACCCTTAGATGGGGGAATAAATATGAAGTAACCCCTTTCAAGTATGAAACATATGAAGAACCTAATAGTACAATTCATTTAACAGACTTTGATTATGTGGTGTTCCAAGACATTACACCTCAAATCGCACAAATAAATAGATTTTTTATTTACCAATTTATTAACAATCATAATTTTAGTGGAGCCTATGAAAAAAACGGATACCTTATTATCAAAAGAAATTAGACTTATGTCTTTTAGCTTTGTAACAATATTTATAATAGCTCTTGCTCTAAAAAATTTGGCACTAACCTTAAAATTTAGTTTTGTTTATTTTTATTTTATATATTTACCTTTTGTTCCATTAATTTCAAAAATAGAGATTTCTTTACCAGGACAATATTTATTAAACAATATTGCTGGAATTTGTTATGCTTCAATTTATGTTTTATTTGATTTATGGTTTAAAATACCATTAAATAAAACTACTTTTTTAATTGTCACAACACTTGTTAATCTAATTACTTGGGGTTATTTTTTTGCAATTAAAAGTAATTCTCCTGTTAAAAAATTATTAAAATAGCTTGTTTTGATTTTTTGAGGTAAAAAATCATAAAAAAACAAAAATATTTTTTCTAACCCAAGTAAAGAATATTTTCTAAAATATACTGAATAATATGCAAAATTAAACCTTTTCTTATTAAGAGAAATTTCTTGAATTTTAAAATCATATTTTTCAAAAAGTTCTTTTATTGAAGATTTGTTATAATAAATTATGTGTTCATACTTATACTGATACCATTTTTTCCCTAAAATTTTTCTAGTAAATGAATCTGTGTTTGGAGTTATTACAAAAAAATATCCGCCTGGTTTTAATATTCTTCTAACCTCTTTAACAAATTCGTGTGGGTTTTCAATATGTTCTAGAAGATCTGTTGCTGTTATAACATCAAAATAATTTGATTTATATTTAGCACTGAATAAATCACCTGTAAATATTTTTTTATGATTTTTTTTAGCTATTTTTGTTGCATATTTAGATATATCTAAACCATAACAATTATACCCTTGTTTTTTTGCAACATCCAATAGATAACCTTTGCCAGTTCCAATATCAAGTAATTTTTTTCCTTGTGGTTTAATATATGTTTTAAGAAATGATAATTGTAAACTAAAAGATTCTCTTTTGCTTAAGATTATTTGCTTTTCATTTTTTTTAAACTCTTGTCCCCAAACCATATAATTTTCCCCATATATGTGTTTTCTATCTTCTTTATAATTTTCAAGAAAAATTAAATTACAATTCTCACATTTATATGCTTGATTTAAATTTTTAGAATTAGCTTCAGAAGTTTCAACTAAGAATTTTTTATTAGTTTTTTCTTTGCAAACAGGACATTTCATTGTGTTTTCAAATATAAAACAATTTATAAGGATTTCCAAAAGTATAAAAAACCAGTTTTATTATTTATTTATAATGAAGTTAAAACAAAGACATTGGATACTTATATTACTCTTTTTAACTTTTATAATAAGTAGATCATTAATCTCAACCAAATCTAGTAATTTTAGTGATGATAACTCTTATTTTGTTATGAGGCAAATTGAGCATATTTCAACCCATGGAAAACCTCTTCATCAAGACACTTTAAGTTATGGTGGTCGAACATTTATTATTATGCCTTTGTATTATTACTTAATGGGGTTTATGTATAAACTATTTCCTTCCATTATTTTTTTAAAAATTATAAACAACTTCTTTGCATCAAGTTTAATTTTTTCAGCATATTTGATTAGTGCAAAAGTAATTAAAAACCGTAGAATTGCTTTATTTTGTAGTGTTGTTGCAAGTAGTTTACCAATTTACATAAATGAAACTTTAAATAGACTAAATCCCTATTCCATTATAACTCCTGCTGCTTTTCTGATCTTATGGCTTTTCTTAGAACTTGATGAAAATAAATTAAATTATTTAATCCCGCTCACTATTGTATTTATATTAAGTTCTTCAGCATCACTAGTTCTAATTGTAGGACTCATTAGCTATATTGTTTATAGTTATTTTGAAAATAAAAAAATTGAAAAAATTCATTTTGAATATGCTTCTTTTTTTTTGCTATTTTTTTTATGGGTTAGTTTTATCATCTTTAAAGAAGCATTTCAAACACATGGTTTTGTTATTCTATTTCATAATATTAAATTATCTCTAGAATCAATAAATCTAATTGGTGTACCTTTAATTTTGCTAGGTTTATATTCTGTTTATATCTATTCGTCTAAAAAGAAAAGTATATTTATGGTATTAGTTATTAGTTTATTTTTATCAAATATTTTATTTATATGGTTAAAATTAGTGCCAAAAAATACCTTAATTTTTGTTGGAGTATATTTAGTTCTCCTTATGGGACAGACAATCAAAGATTTTAATTCTTATCTATCTTCATCAAAAATGAGTAAATATTCAACTCTAATTATGGGATCTTTATATGCTCTGCTAGTTTTTTCTCAAATAGCTCCAAGTTTTTTTCTTCATGAAGAAGTCTTTTCAGATAGATATTTAGAAGGTTTTGAATGGCTCAAAGAAAACACAGAAATTAATTCAACAATATTGAGTGTTCCTATTGAAGGACATCTAATAACATATTTATCAAAAAGAAAAAACATTGCAGATTCTCAAACACTATTAGTTGATTATCAAAAAAGAACCATAGAAATTACGGGCGTATATAATTCACCATTCAAAACAAAAATTTTAAACTTTTTAAATGATTATAATACAGATTATATTATTTTGTCTGATAAATTATCTTCATTAAACATAAAAATACAAGACACCATTTTTTTTAGTGACCCTTGTTTTGAATTAATATATAATGAAGAAATAAAAGTTTTTAAGAGATGTGAAGAATGAAAAGAAAAGAAGTTAAAAAAATTCTGTTAATACTTATAGTTTCTACTGTTCTTCTTTCATTGTTTCATATATTTCGATTTCTAAAAACAAGTCTTTTACCAATTTATGATCAATATCTCTATAAAGATTTTAGTGTAATACTTCCTTTTATTGTAAGTATACTTAACATTTTAATTCTATATTTAATTTTAAGACAAATTTTAAAAAATGATTCTGAAAGGTTTTTTGTATTGCTTTTATTTATTATGTCTCCTATTTTTATTTTTGTTCATGGCACATTAAATAATATTTATTTTTCATTAACTCTTATATTACTAAGTGTTTTTTTAATCTTAAAAGAAAAACATTTTTTCAGTGTTTTTGTTTTTCTTGGCGCTTTTTGGGTAAATCAAAATTATGTATTTTTAATACTAATTATTTTAACAATTTTTCTAGAAAGAAATATGGTGAAAAATAGCTTTTTTCCATATATTAGTATTGTTTTTTTAATTGGATTATTTACTACATTTAATAATTACAACACTTATTTAAATTTACATTTAATAATTACAGACTTTATTTCAGATTTTGGTGCACAAATAGGTTTTGGTGTTTTCTCGCTGATTTTATTCTCTATTGGAATCCTTTTATCTTGGAAACAAAAAGCTAAACATAGGATCTTTTATTTTTGTATGGTTAGTCTTTTTTTTATGTCATTATTTGACAAAGACACTTTGATTTTTCTAAATATTTTTATTTCACTTTATGGAGGATTTGCATTATATTATATTTACAAACGAAAATGGTCTTCTGAAAATCTAAAAAATTATGTAATAATTTTAATTATGTGTGGGCTAATTTTCACTTCAGGGTCATATATAAAGAAAATTTCTGACTCTGGACCTTTTGAATCTGAATATATTAGCTTAAAATGGTTATCTAATTTAGCACCCGGTAAAGTTCTATCGGATTACAAATTTGGACATTTTATTCATAGTATAAGTAATTTTGATGTTTATTCAGATACAAATTATTATTTATATTCTGATAAAAGTAGAATAAATTATTATACAAAAATATTTCAATCTAGAAATCTCGAAGAGATAATAAATTTTCTTGAAAACAACAACATAAAGTATATTTGGATAAATCAAGAAATGAAAAATTCAATTTGGGAAACAGAAGAACAAGGAATTTTATTGATATTAAAAAATAGTAAACATTTCACTAAAATTTATGATTATGAGGTCGAAATTTGGGAATTTAACAAACACTCAAATTAGTTTTTGTACATATTAAATTTAAAATTTCTTTTCGATCTTTAATTCCGCAATATGTTTTTCCTTCAATCACAGTGCAAGGAAGATTTGTCACATTATGATATTCTTTAAGAACTGCTATTGCCATTACATCTAAATCCACATCCAAAGAAAAAATGGATATTTCTTCATCTATGTCTTTATTAATATCTGTTAAGACAAAAGATTGTGCATCACAATCACTACATTCTTTGGAATTCCCATAAAAATAAATTATTGTTACTGGCAAACTTGTATTACAAGACCTTTTCATCTTTTCATGAACTGAAAGGTAAAAAATTTGATTCACGTTAAATCTTTTTTTTTGAGTTTTGTAAAATGGATCATCAAAAATATTTTTTGAAACTGACTCGTAAGAATCTAATTTTTTTCCTAGATCCCAGATAGATTTATCAAAATAATTTAATTGTGTTTCTAATAATTCACAATTTTGAGATTCTCCAATCAAATCAGAAATTGCTGTGAATGCTTTCATATTCTCAATTTCATTAATCACTTCATCTCTTAAAGTATTAAGTTTAGCTTCTCGACTAGTGTTTAAAACTTCACTTGTAAAATAAATTAACCCAAATAAAAATAAAGTAACTATTCCTGCTATCCAAAATATATTTTTATCTACTTCCATTCAAATTCCCTCTTAAATATAAAGTTAAATATTGATGATATCCAAAAAACTTGATATAAAATAAAAAAAGGTAAAAATCCTATATATCCAATTAGTCTTTTTTTTATATCTTTATTAATGATTCTCAATCCAACAAAAGCTAATACTGCTGTTAAAATAAATGACGTTAAAATTAAAAGTCCAAATAAACTGAAAAAAGATAATAAATCAATTTCAACCTGCTTTAGTATTTGTAAAAAATTAAAATCTATTAATCTATAAAATGATATATCTTTAATGAGATTATTTATTGAAAGTATTGACGATAATATAAAAACTATAACACCGAGCAAAACAACAGCATAATTTAAAGGAATAAAATAACCAAAAATCCCTAATTTTTTATTAAAAATAATATCTCTATGTTTAGATAGTGTTTGAAGTGCTCCTGTATACCATCTTCTTCTTTGTTTGTAAAGTCCTTTAAAATTTCTAGGAACTTCAGTATATACTTTTGTTGTTAAGCAACATCTAATCTTATATCCATATTTTTGCATTCTGTAAGCTATTTCTGAATCCTCAGTTATATTTTTTTCATCAAACCCACCTATTTCATCAAACATACTTTTTCTAAAGACTGTGAATGGCCCTGGTGTTACATGAGCACTATCAAGTTTACAAAGAATCCCTATACTTAAAGACAAACCTACAGCATATTCAATTTCAGTTATTTTTTGAAGAAGATTTTTTGGTTTAAGATCAATACTTACTGTTACTGCTCCAACTTTCTCATGAGAAAATTCTGGAAGAGTTCTTTTTAAAACATTTGGTAAAACAACTGTATCAGCATCCATACAAACAACGAATTCTCCTTTTGAAATTTTAATTCCTTGATTTAAAACTGCAGATTTTCCTTGATTCTTAAAATTATCAATAAATCTAATATTTTTAGATCCTTTTTTTAAATATTCTGTAATTTTTTTTGATGTTTGATCTTTACTTCCATCATTAATAATAATAAATTCTAATTTTGGATAATCAATCTTTTTTAAAGACTTAAGAGTACTAATAATATTTTCTTCTTCATTATATGCGGGGACTATAACACTAACTAATGGAAAGTTAGATTTTATTTGTGGTTTTTTTTCAAATAATTGATTTCTATATTTTAACACAAGTAAAATAAATAAAATTACAAAGTAGGTAGATATAAACCACACAACATATATCATTAACTTTTGAATTAATTCCATTTAGTTTAGAGAAGATTTTAGCTTTTTAAAAAGCTTTAGGATAGATATATAAATTTGACTATTTTAATGCATTTTTATGAAAAAATGGGTTTATTTCCTCTTAATTTTGTTTTTTCTCGTAAAAGTCAATTTAATTTTTAGATATCATGACACAAGATGGGACGAGTCGGTTTTTATTGGAATGGGAAAATATATCTTTTCAGAAGGAGAAAGTGGCCTTTGGGAGAGTATTAGACCTCCTGGTCTTCCTTTGGTGTTTGGTTTATTTTGGAAACTTGGATTAAACTCTATAATCTTATCTGAGTTATTAAGTATATTTTTTGCTATGGGTTGTATTTATTTTACATATTTAATAGGAAATGAGTTATATAATTCTAAAATAGGTTTTTTTTCTGCACTAATACTCAGTGTAACTCCTGTTTTTTTCTATTTCTCATCTTATGGATTTACTGGAATTCCTTCTACTTTTATGGCTTTAGTAAGTATTTATTTTTTTATTAAAAAAAGGTATTTTATTTGTGGTGTTTTCTCTGCAGCTGCACTTTTATTTCGATTTCCTCAAGGATTGCTCTTACCTATTTTTTTATTTTGGCTTTATATTAAAAACAAAAATAAAATAGTTTCTTTTATTTTAGGATGGAGTTCACTAGTTATTCCTTTTTTCATATTTAATTTATTCATGTATCAAGATATGTTTTTCCCATTTATTGAAGCATCTTTACATCAATCAAATATTGTATATTCTGTTGGAAGCAATACTTTTCTTGGTTTGATACATAATTATTCATTTTATATAATTGAAGGATTAAAACAAAATTTGCTTTTTATTTTTGGTTTATTTTATATTTTTAGAAAAAAATTCTTTATTCCTTTTTTATTATTTGCAGCTTATTTTACATATATAGTCAATAAACAAGTAAGATTTTTGCTAATATATGTTCCTTATTTAGCTATTATGGCAGGCTATGGAATTTACTTTATTTCAAAAAAAAGAAAATTTGTTCTGTTGTTTATTTGCCTTTTATTACTCCCTTCACTCTTAAGTATAAAAACTCAATATTTTTGGAGATCACATTATATACCTCCAGTTGATGAACTCCATAATTATTTTAATGATAAACAAGGAGTCTTGTTAACAACATACCCCACTCCTGTTGCATATTCAAATATTAAAGTTATACCTTTTTATAATAATGTAAATGATGCTATTTCAATATTCAACAAAGAAAAAAACAATGTTAATTATATATTATATAGTAATGATTTTTATCCTTGTTATAACAAAGATTGTGAAAAAAAGAAAGAATTTTTATTTCAAAGCATTAAGGGAGAATTTAATTTAATTGCAAATTATTCATTAGATCAAGAATATCTAATTTTTAATAAATAATTTTTTCATGTATGTTTTCTTCATACCATTTGACTGTTTTTTTAAGTCCTTGTTTTAATGTTGTTTGTGGTGTATATCTTAAGAGATTTTTTGCTTTTTCAATATTTGCTTTTGTTTTAAGTTGGTCTCCTTGTCTTGAAGGTTTTATTTCTAGTTTTGCCTTTTTACCTATAATTTCTTCAACAATTTTTATTCCTTCACCAGTTGAATTTGATTCTTCAATTCCTAAATTAATTATTTCACCTATACATTTGTCTTTGTTTTTTAATACTTGAATAAATCCTTCAACAATATCCCCTACATAAGTATAACTTCTTAAATGATATTGGCTTTGATCATAAAGTGGAAACGCTTTATCATCAAACATTGTTTTAATTAATTTCATGTATAATTTTTCGGGTCTTTCCCTAGGACCGTAAACTGAAAAAATTCTTAATGAGCATGCTGGAAAATTTTTATCTCTGTAATTTGCCATTATCAACTGTTCTGCTGCTAATTTTGTTACACCATAAATTGACGTTGGTTTAACCTCTGAATCTTCTGATCCAATAGCATTTTTTCCATACACTGAAGAGGTTGAAATATAAACAAAAAGTTTTACTTTTTCCCTAACAGCTTCAAGTAATTTTTGTGTAGCAACAAAATTATTGTTTAAATAATCTTCAAAAGATACTTTTGATGATATACCTGGTTGAGCAGCCAAGTGAAAAACTACTTCAACATCTTTAACAACATTATCTAATTCATCTTTTGTTAAATCTAAATTAAAAATCTTAACTCCTTTTGTTTCAAGTGTTTTTGCGTTTAACTCTTTTAATTTAAAAGAATAATATGGGCTAAAACAATCTATTCCAACTACTTCTTTTCCTTCTTTAACCAGTCTTTCACAAAGGTGACTTCCAATAAATCCAGCTGCTCCAGTTACAAGTATCATCTTACCACCAAAAAAGATCCAATCATTATTAAAACTATCCCTGTCCACTTTAATTTTGTCATTTTTTCATCTAAATACCACATAGAAACAATTGAAATAAAAATATAACTAAGTGAACTAAGAGGGTAAACTACAGACAACTCTCCATAAGGCAAAGCAAGTAAATAAAAAATTGTTGAAGAACCAAATAAAACCAATCCAAAAATTACTTCCAAATTATTTTTCCACTTCTTTAAATTAAAAGTTAGCTTTGATGATCCTTTTTTTAAGAAAAGAGAACCATATCCTCCTAAGATTATCCCTGGAATTAAATATAATAAAATATATACTAAGTTTATCATTATTTACCGCCTCTTTGGATTAAAAAAACTCCTCCAATTATAGTTGTAATTCCTGAGATTTTTGAGAAAGAAATAGATTCATTTAAAACATAAACTGAGATCATAGTAACCCAAATAAATGTTAAAGAAACTATAGGATATAATGTATTAAGTTCACCAAACCTTAATGCATACACAAGTAAAAATGCTCCTATTGCATAAAAAAAAAGACCAAATATTAAATTGTAATTTAAAAAAAGGTCTAAATTAAAAACTAATGTCTCTGATGCTTTTTTAAAAAAATATTGACCGGCTGCTGTAAAAATTGTACATATCAGCATTAGGATAATTCCTTTCTTCATTTTTCCCAGTTAACTGACCAAGTAATAATTCTACTTCCGGTAACATCTGTAACATCATGAAATTTGTTAAATCCTTCCAATCCCACCCCATTATAATAAAATAATCGAGTAAACATACTTCCTGTTAATTCTGGAGTCATAAATAAAACTCTATTATCAGGTAATATTGCAATACCATATCCTATTTCATTTCCTTCATAATCTTTAACATTAAATTTTCCATCTTCAATATAAGCCAAATTATTTGGTCTATATAATTCTCCATTAGCATTCGTGTATGCTTCATTTGAAGTAAGATTAATTAACATTGGAATGTTTGGAGGTAATTGACAAATTAATGTAGAATTATCTCTTCTTGAACAACTAGCAAAACCTCCATAGCTTGGCCAAGGCGCTATCCAATCATTTATATCTCTATCTGTAGATAATGCACTTAACTCATAATATAGTTTTTGTGCTTCTTTATCTTCATAATTTAATTCAGATTTTAAAGATTCAACAAAAGAGATTACATCATTTCCCTTATAATATTGATAAATTTTAGCTCTCTCAAAATTCCAACTCCCAAAATGAGCCCAAACACCTGATTTTCCAACCATATCACCGCTAGTAATATAGTAGTTTTCTGGAGGTTCACAATAAAAATATTCTAATATTTCTTTTGTATGTGATTCATTTGTAATTTTTAATAATTCTTTTCTAGCATCATCTTTTGATAATGATAGAATTTTATATGTAATTTCAACACTTTTTTGTGTATCTTTTACAATAGAATATATTTCAGCTTCTGCTTTTGTCCCACCACAATCAAGCATTCTAAGTATTGCAATTGCCTGATCTTCATCTTCTGTAAGGAGTGTTTTTCCTATCCAATGCGCTTGTTGTTTATTTTGAGATGCACCATCAAACGTTACTTTCCTATCTGCCCAATATTTAAACCAATGTCCAAAATCCCACCATGAGTTAATTATTGCATCTGGTTCTGCTTCATTATCTATTTTTGTTAATGTTCCAACCCAGGCATCATTAATACTAGGTACGTATCTCTGAGCTGTTTCTACTCCTCCTTTAATTGGTTGAATTAAAATCATTAATGCAATCATTGCACCTATTACTTTAGGAATCATAGCGTTCATATCTAGTGAACTCCCAAGCACATCTGATATTTTCTTAACTAATTCTCCAATAACAACTGAAAATGAAATAACAAATGCAGGAATAATTAATAGGATAAATCTAATTCCCTTGGTTGACGCATATATTGTTGCCATAAACCAAATTGTCATAAGAATTGAATGTATGGGGTCTAATTCATAATCAAAAATTAATGAAAGTAATATACCTATGACCAAAGGTAATGAAATTAATACTAAAAGTAAAATTAAATTAATTGCGTTTGACCTTGCTAAATCAACAAAAATAGTAAAATATAATGTAGATAGTCCTAAATAAATATAACTAATGTACTTATTTTTTGAGTTAAACTTAATTAAATTAAATATTGTCCCAAGAAGAGCCAAAACAAGAGCTAATTTCCCACCTAGACTACTTATAATTTGATCCATGTTTGCTGAATTCATCTCAGCAACAGTAGTATAAACATTAGGCCATAATGCTATACCATGTGATGCAGCTTTAAGATTTACAATTCTTAACGGATTAGTAAACACATCTAAAAGCATTGATGCATCCGAGAATACTGATAATGATATATATGACATAACTAAAAATACTCCAACCAAAATAAGCGTATTTGTAGTTTTTTTGTTATCAAATACGTTTTTATTTTTTAAAATATCTCTTCCAATTGTATATCCTAAATATGCTGCACATACAATTATTATAAATAAAAACATAAACCACCAACCAGACCAAGCGAAACTATATAGTCCAACTAAAAAACCTGTTATAGCCGCGTAAATTGCAGTAAATTTATTATTTTTTGAATCAAAAGCATAAAATACAAATAACATTATTAATAGTGGAAAAACTGCATTAACAATATCATTATCTGATCCTAATGATCTACTTAATACAGTTGGATTAACTGTAACGAGAACTGATGCAACAAGCCCAGCAAGATTTCCTGAAAGTTTTTTCCCAATTAAAAATGCTGCGATTATTGCTAAAAAAGATAAAAACATAGGTGTGTAATATGCTGCGCCCATTATACTAAAACTTGAATTAAATATCTTGACAAATTTATATAACCAGGCTTCAATATAAGGATATAAATTTGATAATAATGGTCTTCCATCTGGCGCAGACATCCTCATATCATAAGCAACTCCTTCAATTCTTTCGTCTGCAATGTCTCCTTTTTCAACAATATTTCTAGCATATCTTAACCAAAAATAAGAATCAATATCTCCTAAATATGTTTCACCAGATTCATCTTTAAATCTTTGTTTGAGTCCATCTGCTTGCTGCAAAGCTAATTGATCTATTTGAGCTTTATTTTGAGCAATTTGTTTATTAAATTCTTCGTTAATTAGAGGTTCTTTGTTCTCTGGTGGTAAATTAGGATATTGTGAATTAATTTGTGAAGCTATATCATTTCTAATATAATTATATATTGATTGTCTTCCCCATTCTTCAGTTATACCTAATTCTGTTGGAATAGAACGAATATAAACAGAAAGTGTCAATGGAATTATAAGTAAAAAAAGAGTAATTACTAAATTTAAGTATTTATTTGATTGATTCTTTGGTTTTTTTGAATTAGTTTTATTGTTTGAAAATAATTTTCCTATAAAAGAAAAGTCTAAAGTAATATCATCTTGTTTTCCCACCATTATAACCCCCAAAAGATGTTGTTAAATTTTTATTTACCCATGAATTTACGCATCATTGGATTCATATCCATCATATGCTCTCGGGCAATATCTTCATATAATTTGTAAATAATCATAACTGTAAGTAAAATTCCTGTACCTCTTGATAAAGCACCCATCATATCTGCGAAACTCGCTAAAAATCCAATAACTATTCCTCCCATTACAGTTAAAGGTAGAATGTATCTTGATAAGATTCTTTCTAGAATTCTTTTATCTTTTCTAAATCCTGGAATTTGAAGTCCAGATGACATAATTTGACCGGCTAATGATTCTGCATCTTGTCCAGATGTTTGAACCCAAAAAATAGAAAACAAAACTGCTCCTCCAATCATCAATAACATGTATATTAAAGAATTAAGTAAAACTGGCCAAATAGCTGAAAAATTTCCACCGCTTTGAACTATTGCATTAATAACATTTTGTCCATTTAATAACGCAATAAGGCCTACTGGTTGACCACCTTGATATCCTCCTAATATTGGAATAAGACCTCCAGTCCAATTTTGAAGCAATCTAGTCCAAAGTTGAAGTGTTGCGAATAATGATGATACTAAAATTATTGGCATAACACTTGTATATACAAATTGAAGAGGCCATCTAATACCATGCCCTCTTACTCTTCCAAAAGATAATGGAATTTCAATTTTCATAGCTTGTGCATAAACAGCTACAACAAAAACAATTACTGTTGCTAAAATCGTGAATACTGATATTAACGCTGTCGCACCTTCTCCTTGTGACAAAAATATAATAATTCTCCATACATGACCAACTATTTGTGTTGCTTGAAATTCTGCTTGCCATGGCATAAAACCTGTTGCATCCATAAATGAAAACAACCTAATAAAAATTTGTTTACTAATTCCAGCGGCAATAAATAAACTAATTCCTGAACCAAATCCCCATTTACTAACAATCTCATCCATAAACAAAACTATTAATCCACCTAAAAATAATTCAAAAACAAGCAACAGTTTCATCTGAAACATTGAACTTGCAGTAAGAGTTATACTATTAATAGCTGTTGGAGGTGCAATTCCTCCCATAAATACATAAATAATAGCTTCAAAAATTACAAAAAATATTGAAGTAAGCTTTTGTACTCCTTGGTATTTTCTTTTACCATCTTGAGTAGTCAAATCAAACTTAACAATTCCTGCTCCATTTAATAATTGTAAAATAATAGATCCTGTAACAATCGGACCAATTCCTAAAGATAATAATGATCCAAATTCTGCTCCTAAAATAATAGAAAGTTGTTCAAATTGTTCCAATGTATTTGGTCCTAAAGGCCAAAGAGGAATCATTCCAAGTAAAAAATATATAACTAAAACTATTAAAGTCCATTTTAATCTATCATTAAATGGTAATTTTTTTTGTTTTGGTGCGCCAACTTCTGGCAAATTAAAAATTATATTGTCAAACATTTTATTCTGGCAAAATTACTTTTCCACCTTTTTCTTCAATTTTTTTAATAGCATTTGGTGTAGCGAAACTTGTTTTTATATTTATCTTATGATAAACATCTCCTTTTGATAAAAGTTTCTTATATCCTAGTGCTCCTAAATCAATCTCGTAGATGTCTTTTGATAGTGATATTTTGCCTAGTTTAACTAGAGAATCTAATCCTTTTTGTAATTCTGATAAATTGATAGCTTTAACTTCTCCTTTTATTGATGTAAATCCATGTTTTCCAATATATCTTTTTCCACCATTGGTTAATTTCATTAATTTGAAATCTCCTCTCTTACCTGATCCAGATTTTCCCCTTCCACCTCTATTTCCGGCGCCTCTGTTCTTTTTCTTATGTCCATGACCTGCAGTTACTTTAGCAGCTCTTATTCTAGATCTTTTGGTTCTTTTTGCTTGCATGTTACATCATTTTTTTAATTAGATCATTAATTTTTTCCTTCCTATTTCCAAGTGCACCGCTTTTGTTAAATGTTGTTTTAATCCCATTTTTACCAAATCCGCCAACTGGAGGTGAAAGTCTAAAATATTTTTTATAATTTTTTGAATTAAAAGTAATATATTTTGAATATTTTATTTTACCTTTGCTATCTTCAATATTTCCTAAATATAATTCTCCTTTTTTGTTAAAAAGTTCTTTATGAATTTCAGGGTCAATTTCTCCCCAAGTTACATAATCTTTAACTTTAATTATCATTCCTCTATTTGAAGGATTATCGTCTATAACAACACACCAATTTTTATTATTAAGATTAAGTAATTTAAAAGTATTTTTCACTGATTCATTTAAGTTAATTTTACCTCTAACTCTAATTACTGCCAGTTTTTTTGATTTACTTTCGGTCATTTTTATTCCTCTTTCTTAATTGCGTGTTCAACCACACTTAATCTTTCATAGTGGGTATCTTGAAGTTTTGTTTCCATTAAACTTTGTAGTGCTTTTTCTGTTGCTTTCAATAAATTAAATTTTGTTTTTGTTTGACCATATGTTTGTGACCAAACATCTGATATTCCAGCCAAATCTAAAATTTTTGCGATTTCTTTGTCTACTCTTAAACCTGTTCCTTTTGGTGCTGGAATCAACTTAACTATTGCAGACCCACATTTACCCTCGACCGCAAAAGGCAATGAATGAGGTTGTCCACATCCACATTCCCAACTTCCACATCCTCTTCTAATTTTAAATACTCCACATTTTGCATTTCTAAGCGCTTTTTCTCTAGCTGGAACTGTTTCTCTAGATTTTCCATAACCAATTCCTACAACTCCTTGTTTATTTCCTACAACTGCTAAAGTTGCAAATCTTGGCTTATTTCCTTCTTTGGTTTTTTTCTGAGTTTGTCTAAACACTCTTCTTTTTCCACCACCAAACTTTCCTTTTGCTTGACCTATTTGCAAAAGCTCTGATTCTATTGTTGGTATTAAAATATCAACAATTTCTTGTTCCATAATTTTTTGACCTTGATCTAGTAACAAGTGTATTTCCTTTACTTCTCCTGAAAAAACTTTTTTACCTAATTCAGTCTTTGGTTTCCAAGTCTCCCGGATAGGCGGAGTTACTCTTTCTTCTCTTCTTCTATGATTTTCTCGTGGTCTTGATCGTGGTCTTGGCATTTTTACACCTATGATAATATTTTTTGTTTAACTTTTTCAAAATATTCTTCGAATTTTTTTGGATCTTTTTTAACTTTAATATATCCTGAAAAAATTTTCTTGAATTTTTCTTGATCTTTCAAATTATTTGCGTATGTTTGAATGTGTGTCCCTTTAATTCTTTCATCAATCGGAACAATTTTTTCTGAAAATTTAATTATTAATCCACCATCTGCAGCACCTTTTAATGTTGCAAATAATCTTGAACCTGAAATTGGTGTTTGTAATCCTAAATCTAATATTGCTTCTTTTCCTTTTAATTCCTTTCCGAGTAATAATCCTACAAGATATGCTGAAGGCACATTACTAGTATTCAAATCCCATCCAAATTTTAATAAATCTTTAGATGTTACTGACTTTAGTACTTCATCTCCTTTGTCACCATATTTGACAATTTGAGCAAGCATATGTTTATTTGATTTTCTTACTACTAACCTTAACTTTCCAGATTTTAACAAAGCTAAACGTTTTTTATAATTTGTTTTACCTTGTTTTTTCCTTCTAAAAGGAATAGTAAATAGTTTTTTGTGTGCCATTTTAGTTCATCATCTTGTGTTCTGTAATATAAAGTTTAATATGTCTTTTACTTCTAAAAAATCCACCTTTAGATTTTCTATATAATGATTTATAATTTTCAGGAGATAATTTCTGTTTTTCTTTTAATTCTTTTAAAAATTTTCTTTGAAGTCTAACTTTATTCATCCAAACTTTTTTAGTTTTTAATCTTGCATTAGCTGTTCCTTTTCTTGATCCATATCCCTTTCTTCTTCCTTTTGCTTTTTGAGATTGGGTTTTTTTAGCTCGAACTCTTGAAATTCCTTTTGCTTGTTCCAATTTAATTGCTTTATCTTTAATTAATGCTCTAACATCTGCTCGTGTAATTGCTTCTTTAATCTCTTCAGATCTACTAGGATCTATTTTAACTCTTTTAGGAGATCTTTTTGCAATTTTTCCAGCTAGTTTTTTTTGGATTTTCATATTTTATCACTGTTTTTTTGTAAGTAATTTATCAATTTCTTTTTTTTCTAATTTCTTTTTATCATCTTGACTTAATTTATCTTCGATTGAAATCTTTTCTTCTTTTTTCTTATCATCAGACTTTTTATCTTCTTTTGGTTTGGCTTTTGCTTTTTTCTTTTTAGCCAATTTTTTAGCTTTTTGCTCGTCTAAATATTTTTTTGGATCTTTGATATTTAAAATTTTAATTTTTAAACTGACTAATTTCTCAATAACTAAAATTTTATTTTTTAATCCTATTTTTCTTGAAACTATCACAACTTGAGATTTACTATTTAAAAATTCAATTTCTTTAAGTGATCTAATCATTATTACTTCTTTTCCATTTTCATCAAGATCTCTTAAAACACTAGGAGTTCCATAACCTGGTTTAACTTTAACTCTATTATTTTTCATAAGTCTTTTTTTAGAGTCACAACCTCTAGGTCTTCTCCAAATCTTTGCAAGTCTCTTTTTTTTATGATGATCTTGCCTAATGAAATTAGGATTGTCTGATTTTTTCTCTTTCTTAATTTTTTGCAAGTCTGCCATTTTAGATCTCTTTTCCTGCTTTATCTGTAATATAAATTCCATCTTGAAAAATTCTTTTATCAAATCCTGGTCTTCTAGTTGCTTGTTCAATAGTTGCAGCAGCTTGACCTGCTTTTTCTTTATCTGATGATTCTACATAAATATTAGCACCATCAATTTTAACTTTAGCATCTGAATTTAATTGAACTTCCCTAGGAACTTTTTCTCCTAAAAAATTTTTAATAACTAATCTATTATTATTTACTGCCACACTCATTGGAAAGTGACCTGAACAAATTTTTAATTTGTATAAAAACGGTTCATTACATCCTTTGAAAGCATTTAATATATGTGCTTTATATGCTTTTAAAACAGCTTTTTCTTTTTTTGATGCGGATTTAGCAAAAATCTTAATCATATTATCTTGCTTTTGAATTTGAACACTTGGATTATTAAATTTTTTAGTAACCTTCCCTTTTGGTCCTGAAAAAGAATATTCCAACCCTTCAATTTCTACATTGATTCCTTGTGGAATTTCAATTTCCTCAACAAGATCTTTTTTTGCCATTTTAGTAAACGTATGCTAAAAGTCTTCCTCCTAATTTCATTTCAATTGCTTTTTCTTGAGTCATAATTCCTTGGTTTGTTGAAACTATCAAAAAACCAAACCCATATGCTAATAAAAATCTTTTTTCAAATTTTTCATATCCATCTAATTTAACACTATATCTTGGTTTAACAACTCCTGTTTTGTTAATAGCCCCAATTAAATTTACTTCAATTGTTCCAGCCTTTCCATCCTCAATTATTTTAAAATCTCCAAGATACTTATTTTCTCTTAGTAATGTTAAAACTTCTCTAATTATTTTTGAGTTGTTCTTTAAAGTAATTACTTTTTTTCCCTTCTTATCTTCAATCATAATATGTGATAAGGCATTTGCTAATGGATCATTTAAACTCATTTTTTCCTCAACTATATTTTTTAAACCCGATTTTTGGAGCAATTTCTCTAAAACAACATCGACAATATTTTAATTTATACTGACCAACAAACCCGCCAATTCCTGTTCTTCCACATCTTGTACAACTTGCTGTTGCTCTTCCACAAGATCTTTTTTTTGAGAGATTATATTTTTTAAATCTCGTTAATTTATGTGGTTTTTTATTAAGCTGTTTAAGCATTTTTCTTGGGTCTGATGTTGTCATTTATTCTTCCACCTTTATTCCAAATTTTTCTTCAAAATATTTTATTCCTTCTTCTTGACTTATTTTGTGAGTTTTTCCAACTTTTCTAGTTAATTTTTTTCTATTTTTAATTCTGTATCCTGGTCTTGTTAAAGTTACACTTATTTGAAAACCAATTATTCCAATTTCAGAATCATAATTTAAATTAGGTACATCAATATACTCATGAATCCCAAAAGATAAATTTCCATTTGAATCAAAACAACTTTTTTTGATTAAATTATCTTTAGCTTTTAACAAATTTGGTATAATCTCTTCAACTTTTGATCCTCTAATTGTTATTTTGCATCCGACAGGAAGTCCAGGTCTAACACCCCAACTTGGAATTCTTTTTTCTGAAATTGTTTTAACAGGTTCTACACCCGTTATATTTTTCAATAATTTCATACCTTTTTTTAATAAATCTTGGTTTGTTCCTGCACCTACATTTAAGGTTAATTTCTCTATCCTGATTTGTTTCATTTGATTCATTTTAATCTAATTTAATTTCAGACTTACTTTTACCAACAACAAAAACTGTTGATTTTGGTGTTTCAAAAGAGTCTTCTTTTGTTTTAATTATTATGGCCCTTTCATCAATTTTTTCAATAATTCCATGTTCTCCAACATGGCTTCCACCAATCATAAAAGCATAAGCTCCTTTTTCAAATTTTAAAATTGATTTAATTTTTTGATCTGGTAAAGAAAGTATAACTGAATCACCTACTTTAAATTCATCTTTTTTTACTAAAACATTTCTTCCATCAAATAAATTAATTTGCACTTGACCTTTTTTTAATAAAGTTTTTCCTGTTATTTTACAAATTTTAATTTTTGCTTCTTCTTTTGAAATTTCTGTAATGTATAATTTTTTACTTTTCTTTATTAACATTCTATAATTTTCATTTGAAATAGGAATTGTGACTGTATCCATAAGTCCAACTAATTGTTTAGGTTTTTTAACTCTTTTTCCGTCTACTAAAATTTCTTTATCCATCAAAATAGTTTTGACTTCCTTCATTGTTTTTGCATATCTTAATAAATTTTTAAAAACTAATGCTATAGGCATACTTAGTTCAAATGATTTACCTGGGTTTGGTCTTAATGTAAACCTACTTGATTTTCTTTTAACAGGCCAACTTACTGGAACTGTTAATGTTTTCATATGCTTTTTTCCCATTTTATTTCCTCTTCAAAATTTCCTGTCTTTTTTTATCCTCTAAATTCAATTCAGTAATCATTACATTACTAGCATGAATTGGCATTTTGATTTTAGTTCCTTCTTTTTTTTGATATTCAACACCATTAACATAAATCTTTGAATTTTTTACATTTACTTCTTCAACTTTTCCAGTTTTTCCTTTAAATTGGCCAGACATAACTTTGACTTTGTCTCCCTTTCTAACTCTTATTGATCTTTTATCATATTTTTTTTTAAGATCGTCCGATAAGTGACATCCTAGCATTTTTCCTTTTATATGAAGTGATGCTTTTTTTTGCATTATCCTTTGTTTTTTTGGTTTTGAACTTTTCATTTTTACACTATAATGCTTGCAGTTTTTGCAACTCCAGGCCATCTTTCAGTAGCTTCTTTTGCTATTGGACCCTTAAAAATTGTTCCTTTTGGGTTCCCTTTATCATCTTTTAATACTACTGCTGCATTGTCTTCAAATTTTATTCTTAATCCATTAGCTCTTCTATATTCTTTTCTTTGTCTAACAACAATTGCATAAACCATCTGTTTCATCATATCTGGTCTTCCTTTCTTAACTGATGCTCTAACAATATCTCCTACTTTTGCAGAAGGTTTTCTTCTTTTAACTCCTTTATATCCTTTAACAGATAAAATTTCAATAACTTTAGCACCTGAATTATCACAAGTAGGTATTTGAGACCCTACAGGCAATCCTCTTGTAACTCTAGATGTTAATGCTTTCATTTTATAACCTCAACAACAATAAATTTTTTTGTTTTACTTATTGGCCTACATTCTTTAATAATAACTTCGTCCCCTTCTTTTGCATCAATTTCTTCTGGATTGTGTGCTTTAACCTTACTTCTTTTTTTTTGGTAACGCTCATACTTAGGAACATAAACTCTCCTATTCCATTCTACTGTAACTGTCCTTTGAGCCTTATCACTCACAACAATTCCTTTGAAGGTTCTTCCTCGTGTTTTGATATTTTCCATTTTTAACATGATTTGATTCTGTCTTGTGGTCTTTTTTTGATAGTATTACCATCAATTTTTTTGCCATCAAACAAAATCTGTGCTGCATTTTTGAGCACTTTTTTTTTTTGATTTTTTGATTTAAGACAAATTGTGTTTTTTGTCTCGTCAACAACTTCTCCTCTGAAAGTTTTATTGTGATATTTTATCTCAACTTTTTTTCCAATGAGTTCGTGTTTCATTTGATTTTGATCGTATTTTGTGGGAATCCAAGCCTAACGAGCTCATCTCTCACTTTATTTTTATGGTCTCCTTGTAATTCAATTTTACCTTCTTTTGCTGTGCCTCCACAAGCAAGTAAATTTTTGAGCTTCTTGCCCAAATCTTTAAGGTCAATTTGTTTTGTATCTATACCTTCAACCACAGTGTTTTTTTTTCCAAATTTTTTCTTTATTGTGTATATCTTAATCTCTTGGTTTTCTTTTGCTATGCTCTCACACACACATAATTCTTGTGGTAAGCCACATACTTGACAGATATCACTCATCCTTCTTACTTCCCTCCTTTTGATTTAATAAAGTAAGTATTCTAGCAATTGTTTTTTTAGTTTTTTTAACAAGACCAGGACTTTTTAATGTTGTTCCGGTTGCAACTTGCGTATTTAACTTGATCAATTCTTTATTAGCTTGAGCTAATTGCTCTTCTAATTCTTCTCTTTTTTTTGATCTTAGTTCTTTAATTTTCATCTTTTTTGTTTTCTACTTTTGAAGTTTCTTCTTTTTTTTCTTTTTTTTCTTCTTTAACTTTTTCAATAATTTCTTCTTCAACTTTTTTAGATTCTTTTTCTGGAAGTTCTTCTACTTCTGGTACTCTAAGTTCTATATGATCTGGAAGTTTAACATTTGGCGGCATAATACTAACTTTTACACCAACAACTCCAGATTTTAAATTTGCAACTTCATATGCTGTATCAACTATTGTTACAGCTGCGTGTCCACATTTTTTAATATATCCTTGGTAAAATCTCCAAGTTCTTGCTCTTGCGCTTGGAATTTTTCCTGAAATTAAAATTTCAATTCCTTTTGCTCCTGCATTTAAAGCATCAGACATTGCTTTATGGCCTACTCCTTTAAATCTCATTGTTCCATATTTTTCTAATGCTGTTGCAATTCTTTCAGCAACAATTGCTGCAACTAAACCTTGGTTTTTAATTTCATTAATTTCAATTTGAGGATTATCTAAATCAAATTTTCGCTTTAACTCTGCAGTTAATTTTTTAATATTTGATCCTCCTCCTCCAATAATCAATCCTGGTCTTGAAGCGGTAATAACGATTTTCTCACCAAGAGGTGTTCTTTGAATCTTTGAGTCACTAACTCCAGCACCTCTCAAACTATTTTTAATATATTCTTGAATTTGAAATTCTTTCTTTTTCCTATTGACAAAATCTCTTTCTATCATTTTTTATCTTCCTTCAAAACAATTTGAATGTGTGTTCTTTTCATTCTTGATCTTCTTTTTCTTCCATAATGCCAAGGTTGTGAAGCTTTATTTGCATTAATATGTTCAATTACTAATTTTTTTACATCTAATCCTTTATTTTGTGCATTTGATTCTGCACTTTGAATTAATTTTAATATTTGATCTGCTGCAACAATTGGAAATTTCCCTGCTCCAATTTCTTTTTTATGTGCAGTATCTCTTCCAAATCTTTTTATTGGAACTGCTTTTTCTTTTTTTATTACTGCTTCTAAAAAATTTTTCGCTTTTTGAACTGGCTTTCCCCTAATACTATTACATATTTCTATTGATTTTTTTGTTGAAATACTTAAAGCACTACCATAAGCTTTAGCAATATTCTCTTGATGTTTTGTTTGGAAAGCGTAATTCATTTTTATCTCACTGATACTGATGCACTACTTCTTGTAGCACCTACTCCTGGTGCACTATGTGCAACTCTTCTTCTTGTTAATGAAAGTTCACCAAGCACATGCCCTGCCATTTCAGGAACAATCATAACTTCTACAAAGGCTTTTCCATTGTAAATTTTTATTTTATGATCTATCATTTCAGGAACAATAACCATGTCCCTTGCATGTGTTTTGATATCTTTATCATTTTTTCTAACTTTTTCTAAAACTTTTTTTTGCTCGTCTGTAAATCCTCTCTTTAAAGTTCTTCTTGCCCTACTTGGAATCAATTCCATAAATTCATTAACTGATAAATTTTTAAGTTCTTCTGCTGACATTCCTTTGAAACTGAATTCTTTTTTAGCCATTTTTACCTTTTCATACCTGTTCTTCTTGGTCTAATTTTTCCAACTTTTCTTCCTGGAGGAGCATTTCTAGGAGCAATTGTTGGATGACCTTTTTTAGATGATCTTGATGTTCCGTGAGGATGATCTACTGCGTTCATAGATATACCACAAACTCTTGGATATAATTTATTTCTTGCTTTCATATAATGATATTTTCTTCCAGCTTTCATAAATGGTTTATCTTTTCTTCCTGATCCTGCTGTAACACCTATTGTAGCCCTACATTTTGGATGAAATATTTTTTGTTTTTTTGATGGAAGCATAATAACTATTTCTGTGTCTTTTTTAGACATAACTTTAGCAAAACATCCTCCACTTCTAACAAACTTTCCACCATCTCCTGGTTGAGATTCAATGTTAAAAACTGATGTTCCTACTGGGATATCTTTTAAAAATAATGTATTTGCTGTACTTAACTCTGCTTTATTTCCTAATTTAACAACATCTCCAACTTTTACTCCTTCAGCTGCTATGACAAAAGATTCCTCTCCACTATCATATTTAATTTTAGCTAACGGACTTGAATGTCCTCTACACTTAATAAAATCAATAATTTCTCCTTCCACTGCATTTTGAGGATACGATACTTTTGCTTTATACTTAAAACTAGGTGCCCGATAAGTTGGACCTCCTTTTCCTCTAGCTTGTTGGATTAAGTTTTTTCCCATTTTAATTCATTACATTATTCCTAATTGTGTTGCTAAATCAATTGCTGGTGTTTCTTCTGAAAATTTAATATATGCTTTTTTTCTATTTTTAGGATCAATTGCAGTATTAACTCTAACAACTTTAACACTATAAAGTTCTTCAATTGCTTCTTTAATTTGTTTTTTTGTAGCTGATTTTTCCACTATAAATATCAACATATTATCAGATTCCATTAATCTAATTGTTTTTTCTGTTGAGAGTGGATATTTGATTATCATTTTTTAACTCCTGTTTTTTTTGTTATTGTTTTTTTAGGTTTGATTTCTTTTTGTTTTTTTGGAGTTTTTTTAATTTCTTTTTTAATTGGTTTTTCTAGTTTAATTTCGTCTGTAAATAATTGTTCTTTTTCAATTTTTTCAATACTTTCTTTTGTGTAAATTGTTAATCTTGCTAAATCACAGCCTGGAGCTAATAATTCTGCATTTAAACTATGAACTTCTACAACTTCTACTCCCGGAATATTTGAAGCAGAATCCATTAATTCACATTTTTTTGAAACAACAAACAAAGGACCAATTGCTTTTTTGTATTTTCTACCCCTTCTTCTTGCTCTTCCTGTTTTTTGGGTTTTTCTACTAGATCTTTCTAATTCTTTTGATAACCCTAATTTATTTAACATTTCAATAACTTCTCTAGTTTTTTTTAATGATTCAACATCTGTTTCTAAAACTATAGGATATTCTTCAAATATATGACCTCTACTTTGTACTAATTCTTTAATAACTGTAGCAGACATAGCTGATCTAATTGCTTTTCTTCTTTCTTTTTTATTTAGTTTTCTACCTAAGTTTTTTTCTGCTTTAGGTGGATGTGCTTGTCTACCTCCTACAGTATTAGGTGCTGTAGCCCCCATCCAATTAAATCTTGTTCCCCTATGACTCATAATTTTTCTAGGAACTCTTGAAATTCCCATTCCATAAGCCCCTTTATAATCTCTTCTTCTTCTTGATAATTTTGAACTATATTTTGCGCCTGCTTTTGGATCTGCTCCATAAGGCTGTCTTCTGTTATTTTGAACTGTTAAAACTGCTCTTTTAATTAAATCTGGTCTAATTTCTTCTGAAAATTGCGAAGGTAATTTTATTTCTGATTTTTTTGTTCCTGTTTTGGATCTAACATTAACTTCCATTTCTAATTACCTTGTTTTTCTTCTAAACTTATTTTTTCAACTGTTGGTTGTGGTTTAGGTTTTTTAATTCTTGATGCTTTTTGGATAACAATCAATTGTTTCTTTGGTCCTCCAACACTTCCTTTAATTAATATCACTTTGTTTTTTGGATTTCCATATCCTGGCATACCGCCTTTATGAGTTACATCTAAAGGTTCTTTTAAAGCAATAATTTGTTTATTATATTCTGTTCTTTGGTGATGTCCCATTTTACCTGCATGAGCAACTCTCCACATTATATGGCCTTGACCACACCATGGACCTAAAGAACCAGGATTTCTAATTGCTTTTTCAGATTTTCTCTGCCTAATTGTTATTCCAAATCTTTTAACTGGACCTTGAAATCCTTTTCCTTTTGTAATAGATTTAAGATCTGTATAATCTCCTTCTTTAAATACGGACTCCAAAAGTAAGTCTTTATTTAGATTGTTTTTGACAAATTCAATTTTTTCTTGGATTGAATTTCCAATAACAGACATTTCAACTAATTCAGGTGTTTTCTTACCAATACTTGTTAAATTTGGTTGAGTAAATAAAATAACTCTAACTTCTGAAAATTCTTCTGGATTTATTTTTTCAAGTTCTTTTGTTAAATCTTTTTTTGGTAATTTTAATTTTCTAGATAATTGTTTATCTTTACTTAATAATAATTCTTTAGTTAATTCAATTTTTGGACCATTTTTTGAATATAATCTAATTGATGCTATTTTAATAGGTGGACATTCTATAATTGTTACTGGAACAGCTACTTCTAATCCTTTTTTGGTTTTTCCTGTTTCAACACCTAAGATATGAGTCATTCCTGCTTTATATCCTACAAATCCTTCCAAACCTACTTCTCCATTTTCATGATGAGTTCTAATTCTGGCTGAAACTCTTTGAGACCGTACTCTTGGCCAAAATTGCAATGATCCAGACCTTGGTTTACGTGTGTTTGGCATTTTTTCTCCATAAGTAACCTATCATTGGATTATCTTTAGAAACTCTCTAAGACAAACCTTTTCAGGTCAATTTGTATTGATGTGGAAATTTAAAGTGTTTATAAATGTTTGGATAATAACGATAATAAAGAAAATTTTAAATACTGTCTAAAAAAAGATATATTTATTATGGTTTTAGAATCTTTAATTAATCCTTGGAACGCTGAAAAACATCCTAAAACTATGCTTCTCTATGGATTTATTTATGCAAGCTTAGGTTTTTTCTTAGGTCTTTGGGTTTTTAATGAGCACGCATCTTTAATTATGGTTTTTTTAACAACTATGGCAGCCATCCCTTTAATATATAATATAATTAAAGTAGAAGAAAAAAAAGATTTAGTGTTTCATAGTGAAAAAGGATTATTAAAAGAACATAGTCGAGCTCTTAGAGTTTTCTTAAATTATTTTATTGGAACTACTTTAGCTTTTGCGTTTTGGTACATTGTTCTTCCAAATTCCACCATTATTTCTGCGTTTGAAGTTCAAGCAAATACAATTAACTCTCTAAGAGCTAATGTCACAGGAAATGCTTCATATTTAGGACGAATTTTTTTTGAAATTCTTTCAAATAATTTAAAAGTTTTAATTTTTTGTATATTATTTTCATTTTTATACGGTGTTGGTGCTGCATTTATTTTAACATGGAATGCTTCTGTAATTGGTGTAGCCATAGGTGACACTATAAAAACAGGAATTCTACAAATTAGTGAAAAATTTCATATAACTACAAGTCATCAATATTTTGGAGTTATAACTTATGGTCTTTTAAGATATATCATCCATGGTGTTCCTGAAATCTTAGCTTATTTTGTTGCTGGACTCGCTGGTGGAATAATTTCAAGCGCTGTTATAAGACATGATTTTGGGACAAAAAAATATGAAAAAATCATATTAGATTCTTCAGTTTTATTACTTATAAGTTTGGTCTTGATTGTTATAGCAGCATTTTTAGAAGTCTATGTTACACCAACATTATTCTAATAATTTAACTCTCCCTGGGCTAATTTCAAATATTTCTCCTTCCTCAATTAAATTTTGAACAATTTGATCACAATTTTCTATTTTAATATTTGAAACTATTTCATCAACATCAACACCAGATCCTTGATCCAATACAGAAATAACATTTAAAATTTTTTGATATGGTCCTGTTTCAAACTCTTGCTCTTGTGTTGTTTCGACAGGTAATGTTGGTGCTGTTTTTTTTAAAAATTTCAATTCGAGATTATGTGCTTTATGCCATTTTTTGTCAACTTTTTTTATTATCTCTGGAACAATAAAAATTGTGTTTGAATTTTCCCTAACTCTTCCAATAATTTTCACAAAATCTCCCACAACTAAAACTTTATCTTGCTTTTCAAAAGCTCTTATACTCACACTTCCTGTTCCATCATCAAGTAACATTGACCAAGAATTTTCTCCCTCTTCTTTAGAAACAATTAACCCAATTAAATCTACTCTAGTTATTTCTCCATATTTAGTTAATATCCCTGAAGGTTCCCATCCAGGTCTTTTAATATAAGTACCTTTAATTAAATCTTGAATTGGGATTTTTTTTGCTGTTTTTCTTTCCATTTTAAATCTTAGATAATTACAATTTATTAAATTGTAAACTCGAAAATTTAATATTTAAATTTTCGAAATAAATCCTTTTTTTGGTTCGTAAATATCCCCGGATCTCTTTAATTTTTCAATAACTTCTAAAACTTTATCTTCTTTTATTCCTTTTGTACTTGCTTCAACTAATAAGTTCTCTACTGAAATTGTTTTACCTTCTTTTGTTTCTAATTCACTTATCATTTCTTTAATTAAAACTATATTTCCTCTTTCGGAAGCGGTTACTCCAGAAGATATTCGATCAATATCAAATTTTCCTGTATCAGGATCTAAACCAATCTCCGTTAAACAATGATGAACTAATTTCACAGATCTTTGAGCATCTTTTCTTGTAACTTTGTCTGAAAGCCTAATTTTTGCTGATGCTTCGGCAAGTCGAATTAATGCTTCTAATTGTCTAGCTGTAATAGGAATTGCTTTTACTCCTCCTTCTTCACTTCCTGAAGCCCTCATTTTTACATAATATTCTTGGATTTCTTCTACAGCTGCTTCTGTTAAAGCAGGCTTACATTTTTGTCTCGCATATGCAAAAAATTTTCTTAATGTTTTATTACCAACTTCAGTTACTAATTCAGTTGGATCTTTATGTAAACTCAAAATAAATGCTGCTAGTTTTGCATCTTTACTTGCATCAGGCATATCTTTGATTGGAAAAATTAAATCAAATCTATTAATTAATGTTGAAGGAAGCTCAATTTGCTTTGCTAAAACTTCATAAGGATCAAATCTTCCAAATTTAGGATTTGCTGCTGCCAAAACTGTTGTTTCACATCTCAGTGTTGCTTGAATATTTGCTTTAGAAATTGTGACTGTTTGTTGTTCAAGAGCTTCATGCATTGCACTTCGGTCTTCTTTGGTCATTTTGTCTAATTCATCAATACAACAAATTCCCCTGTTTGCTAAAACTAATGCTCCTGCCTCTAATGCATACCCTCTAATAAATTCATCTCTAACTACTGTCGCAGTAAGGCCTGCCCCTGATGCTCCTTTTCCACTTACATATCGAGCTTTAGGTGCAATTTCAGACATTCTTTTTAGTAATTGTGATTTTCCTGCTCCTGGATCCCCAATTAATAAAATGTGAATATCTCCTCTTGTTGCTGAACCTTTTTTTCTTTTTTTTCTAACTCCTCCAAATGCTTGAAGTATCAAAGCTTCTTTAATTAAATCATGCCCGTAAATTGTTGGAGCCAAAGAATTAACAAGTTTTTCATAAACTTTCGGATTTTTTGCTAATTCAAGTATTTCTTTTTCCTCTTCTTTCTCAATATTAAGCTCCAAAAAATCTTCTTCAATAGGTTCAATATAATTTGCTTCAATCATTAAATCATATCTTGTTAAATTTCCTCCATCTTTAGCAGGCAAAGGAACTTCTTTTAATATTCCATTAATGATTATTTTGCTCCCTGGGTTTGTTTTTTTATCTGAAATTGGAGAAACTAGATCGGACTTTAAGAAAATATCTAACCTTTTAGGTTGTTCTCCTCCATCTAAATCTTCTGGTGCTTCCTCTAAAACGATTTTTTGAGCATCCACAAGTTCTTTACTAAGCATTCTAAATTTTCCTTTTCTCCCACATCCACATCTACTTGGTTCTTTAAATTTTTGATCTAATTGTAAAACTGTAATAACGTTCCCACAACTAGGACATTCAAACCTTGCACTTGTAACTTGAGGCCTAACATCAGATTTTTGTCGTACAAGACCTTTTACAAAAAGAAATTTATTCAAATGTTCACTTCGAATATTTCTTATTAGAATTGCTGTACTTTCTGGAGCATCTTTAATTCGAATTTTGAAGTTTTTTACGTCGCCCTCTATTTCAAAAGATTCTAACGCTATTTCTCCAGCTTTAATTACCTCTTCAGGTGTTTCAAGTAACTCATCTGCTAGTTGTGGATCAAATTTAGAAAGTTCATTAAAATCAACAACTAAATATTTTTTACCCTTCCTAACTCTTTCAGAAATCTCTTTAACATAATTCTTTTCTAAAAATTCTTGAAATTTTTTAATTACCTGTGTGGGCTCCATATTTTATAATAAAAAAAGAAAAATTTTAGCTAACTTTTTTTAAGTTAACTATGAGCATATCTAATGCTTGATGAACTTCTTTTTCACTTTTAGTTCCTGTACAAACAATTTTTCCATTACTAAATAATAGGAAAGTTGCTTTTGCTTCATCTAATTTATAAACTAATCCTGGAAACTGTTCTGGTTCGTATTCAGTATTATCAAGTTTCATAGCTAGAACATTTAAATTTAAATCCATACCTATTGCTCCTGATGCAACAATATTTTGAACTGCAATTTTAGGTTTAATTTTAATATCTATATTTATTTTTTTAAGTGCTTTAATAATTTTAACAATAGATTCTTCAACTTTATCCATTGATCTTGCACCTGTACAAACAACTTTTCCGGAACTAAAAATAAGTGCAGATGTTTTTGGATCTTTAATTCTAATAACTAATCCTGGAAACTGTTCTGGATTATACTCAGTATTGCTTAATGTAGCAGCCATTTTTTCTAATGGAATATCATGCTCTAGACTTGTAGAAACAACTATATTTACAACTTCGATTGTTTTTTTACCTTTAACAGGTTTATTAATTTCACTAGTTTTTTCACTCATACTAACACCCCCGTGTTATTTATAAAGAAACTTAGTTTTATTTATAAAGGTTTTTAAATGGTTACTTAGTAAATCTCCAAAGTTCATTAACCATTTCATTAGCAGTATACCCATATCCTTTTTGCTTATACATATATTCTCCTAATTTCCCATTTGTATATGCTGCTTCTTTTGCCGAATCAAACAAATTTTTAGTTTGAGCTAAATAGCCTGCACAAATTCCGGATAAAATATCTCCTGTTCCTCCTTTTGTCATAGAGTTATGACCTGTTTTATTCACATATCTTCTGTGTTTAGAAAAAATTGTATCTTCTTTACCTTTCAACAAAATTATATTATTTCCTATTTTTTGTTTAATTTGTCTTATATTCATTTCAAGCTCTAATTCATCATATTGAGGTTTTTGGATTGTATTATTATATAATGTTTGAAATTCTTTAATATGAGGTGTTAGAATTGCATTATTTATACTTTCTAAATTAAGTACTTTAAGAGCATCCGCATCAATAACAAATGGTTTTTGAATTTCTCTTAAAATTTTTAAGACAAAATCTTTTTTTAATCCTAATCCAGGACCTATTAAAATTACATCAAATTCTTCACTTAATAATATAATTTCTTTTGTATGTGTAAGATTTAAATCATCTCCAAGTAATTTTCGTGTAATCATATCAGGAGAATAATGATTAATTGCCCATGCTGTTTTTTCAGGAGCACAAATTGTAACAAGATCAATTCCTGTTCGCATTGCTGCCATGGCAGACAAATAAGGAGCGCCAGTATATTCTTTGCTTCCACCAATAATTAAAACTTTACCGTTTTGCCCCTTGTACTCCTTTCTCTTTATTCTCATTCTTTACCTTTTTCTTTTTTTTCCTTTTATTTCTTTGTTCGTACAAAGACTTAGCATAGACAACTGGATTTTTATATTTTCGCATAATTAAATCTGAATCAGGTATGCCTAAATCTTTATAATATCCCGAACTATAATTTGGAGGTGGTGAGGGTTTTTTGTATTTTGAATATCTAAGTTGTCCCACTATATAATTATCTTTAAGCGGTTCAGGATTTTTTTTATTCCATTCTAAAACTTTTTCTTCTACGTTTTTATTGGTCCAACCACTTGTTCTCAAAAAATTTACTAGAATAAATAAAAATCTTTTTTTGCCATCTTTTAACCCTAATAATCCTTTTTTTATACTTTCTGGAAAAAAATCTTCAGGTATAGCAATATCTGGAAGTTCATATTCCTTCAACTCTTTACTAGATCGATTTGTTATTGAATTTTGTTCTGTTTGATGATCAAAAGCTTGGATTAGTAATTTATACGCTTCTCCTTTTTTTGCATCTGTTTTCATGAATGTTTTCGTTTTCATAATTTTTTCAGGATTTGCTTGATCTTTTTCAAAAGACATTATATTTTTATGAGAAAATACAACAGATGCAAGTCCAGATTTTTCATGAAGACTATAAGGTGCACGATACATATGTCTAGAAGAAATTAAAATTGTATCTACCTCAATAATAGAAAGAGGATCAAATAAAGTTATATAATCATTAGACCCACAATGACAAAGAGATTCATGTTCAATTTTTTCCATTAATATTTTACACTTTGGACAAACAAGCAATTTGGTATTATCTTCTTTAATTATCCTATAAGAACAATTTTTACAAATAAATTCTGTGCGTTTTTTTGTATGTTTAAGTTTAGATTTACATTTTAAGCATTTTGTTACACTTAACTCTTTTTTTTCTTTTCCACTTATTTTAGATATTTCATTAATTGTAGTATTAAAAACACCATCAAAATCAACATTATCTCCTTGGACTTTAATCAAATTATTTGAAATATAATCGAGTAAATATAGTGCTATTCTTTTTGGTCCTTCTGGAAACCAATCTTTTACTGGAACATCATTTACTTTCTCAGGAAAAGCCTCAAAAGGAACACTTATATGAAATCCTTTATTTCCTGAAAATTTACATCCTATTGACTCAATATTATGTTCTTCGAGAGCTTTAATAAATAAATGAGCAGTAAGTTTTGAAAAATGCCAAAAAGGACAATCTATATCTAAAACAAGATCCCAACCATCTCTTAACTCATCTAGTGTTTTTTTATTCATACCAGTACTCAATTCTAAAGGATTATTCCACCTCTCTTCACTAACATGAATACTTGTTACTCCTTTTTTGATAAATATAAACACATCGTTTTCATATTCTAGAATATCAGGTCTTTTTCCATACCCTTTATTTCCAAATCGAACGCCAACCTCTCTATCTTTTGCAGATGCAACTATTGCTTGTTGAATTTCTTTTCTTTTATAATAAAGAAGCCTTTTACTTATATCTCTAAAATCCCCCATCAAATTATTAAGAACATACACAAATATATATTGTTTTGGTCAGTCAGTTAAGATGTGCAAACAAAAAAATCTGGAAAATTATATCCTAGAGTATTTTGAGCTTTATTTAAATTCCTATAAACCTTCCCTCCAACTAAATCTGCAAGAGAAATAGCTAAACCTAATTTAATCATGGTTCCTATTTTTTTTTCTTGTATTATATCATAATTAAATCTATCTTGTAAATTTTTGTTAGTAGATTGGGCATATCCTTGTGTTTCTTCATTTGAAAGACCAAGACTTTCTTGTACAATATCCCAAACAAAACTTTCTTCTCCTAATCTCTCTGGCGCACTTGGAGATACACAAAAATAAGTTCCACCTATTTTATTATGAATCTTACCAATAATCCATGCTAGATCTACTGGTGCTTCATATGTAATAAAACTCTTATTTGATGTTGTGATCTCCCTAAGTTCTTTAGGTAATGTTTTAGTATGTTCTTCAACTATTTCCCTCTCTATATATTCAACATTTTGAATTCCATTTGCCCTATATAATCTATTTGTACTTAAAGCTATATTATCTAATTGAATTTCGTCTTGTCCTCTTTGAAAAACTAAGTAATTTTCAAGATTTGGGATATGTCTAAATAAAAAATCTGGAAATCTTTTTTCTATCCTAGGTGAAGAAATTAATAGTCCCTTTGTATTTGGTTTATTTGCTGCCAAATAACCAACACCTCGATGCCCCCATCCACTTGCAATCATAATTATAGTTTCATCGTTAGAATTAGAAATTTCCTGCATTGCTTTTTGTTGCATTGTCTGGTTAGTCGCAATCGGAATATTTTGCAAAATATTTTGAAAATTTTCAGGTAAATTTATGACTTCAGGGTTTCCATTTAATACTTGTACTTTTCTTAAATATTCAACAACTTGAGATTTAATTTCTCGCATTTATTAAAATAAATAGATGAAATATTTAAATGTTGTTACTTCTAAGTAGTTTAAATAAATTTTATGATGTTTTTGTTTATTTTAATTAATGCTATTATTGAAATAATTATTGTTCCAACTAAAAAATAAATAGAATAGTTCTTTAATTTCGAATTCGTAGATTTATATATTGTTCTACCAGTAATTTTAGGTAATAATTCGTTCAAATTTTGAGAATAATTATTTGAAATATTTTTTTGATCTATTTGAAAAAATAAAGGTTTTGTTATTTCTAAAGTTTTATTATTTTCCAAATCTAAAATTTTCACTTTTAATTTAAGATTTTTTCCAGGTAATTCTTGAACTATATTTTCTAAAAATATTATTTGTTTTGTAGATTCATTTAATTTTATCTTTTGTTTATTGTTTTCTCTTTCTCCTGAATAAACTTTTGAACCCGAGTACAAATAACTCCATACTTCAAACTCTTTTTGTGTTTGTTCATTATTTACTAATTCTACTAAAACAAAAGATTCATTTGAAATATTTTTTCTAAAAAAAATAATGTCGTGTTTTAATTTTTCATTTTTTGTTTTATTTTGTTCAGATAGTCTCCCTATAGGGATTTTTTTATTAATTCCAAGTCCATTTATTATTAAAAACAATTCTTGATTTTGAAAATACTCTTCATTAATTTTAATAGGAATTTTTGTTTCTACTTCTTTATTATTTCCATAAATATATATTTTAAATATATCTGATACTCTTTTTTTACCTTGAACAAATACTTCAATTAAATATTTTGCAGAACTTCCTTTTTTGATTTCTAATTTTGGATAAATAATTTCTCCAGGGGTTATTTGTTTTTTATATTCAACTTCTACATTGATTTCTGTTTGAAATTCTTCAAAATTTTGGTTTTCTTTTTGACCTTTTGCAACTACAAGAACTGTATCTGAAATATTATTTTGAGAATTATTACAAAAAATTTCTTTAATTTTCGCATTAATTAAAAATGCTTTCTCTAAAAATGAAATCTTTGGTGTAAAAGATTTTTTATTTGTATTTTTTGTAATTCTCTTATTTTTAATTTTTTGAAAAAAAATATCTTCAATATAATATTCAATTTCATAATCATAAGAATTGTTACTTAATTCAATATAATACTCAATTTTTTCTCCTTTTTTATAAATCTGTTTTTGCGTTTTTATTGATAATGATACATCACATGGAATTTTTGAAGAATCTAAAACTTCCAACTCATAACATTTCTGCAAATTTAATATTTTTCCACAAACTAAATATTGGCCAGGTATGTCAAGCCCATATTTCAAAACCTGTTTTGATTTTTTAAAAAACACATCTTCTTGATTTTGTAATTGAACAAGATTTGAATTATTTTGTTGTAAAGTAATATTATAAAAAAAAGTAGTATTAACATCTCCAAATTCATTTTTAATTACAAACAAAAAATCTTCTTTTTTCGTTATAGTTTGATTTGTTTTTAAATAAAAACTAATCATTGGTTTAGGTTCAGAATAAGTATTTTCATTTTTTGGAGTTGGAAGTGTCTGAAAATATGTTCCATTTATCTTTGCTAACGAATATCCTTTTAATGTTGAAACATTATATGAATAATTTATTATAGTTTCATTATCTTTTATTATTTGTATTATGTCTCCACTATTACCTAGACTATTACCAATTGTTTTATCATCAACACAAAGATCTAAAAACTGTTCTTTTGATTCTTGCTCTCCAATTATAATATAAGTATTTGGATGGAAAATTAAAGAACAATTAATTTGACAACAAATTATTTCATCTTCATAATAATTATCTTTAATTTTATATCCTGAAAAATTAATTATTTCATCTGTATATATTTCAATCCATTCTGATCCGTTTTTGGGATTAAACATTATCTCTGAAATAAAAATCTTTGAAACTGAGAATGGAATTAATAATAAAAATAATAAAAAATATTTTTTCATGATTTATTTTTTCACCATTATAATATTTATATTTTACTAATTTATTACTTATTTTAGTCTTTTCTAATTTTCTTGTAATAAAAAGTTTTAAAAACAAAAGGTGTCTTAATTTGTTTAATGACACAAATTCAAAGTGTTAATAAAAAAGAAGGTGGTTCGTTTTCTTTACCTAAAGGCTTGCCTAGTTTTAAAACTAATATACCTAATTCTCTACCTAGTTTAACAATTTCAACAAATAAAAATTATGAAAAAGAAATTCCCTTTTTCCCTGAAGAAGAATCTTATAATGAGCCTCCTGCTCTCCCAATATTAAATAACTTCCCTGCAAACTTTCAAAAAAAAGGCCCATTATTTGTTAGAACAGACGATTATAGTAAAATGATTTCTTGTGTTGATACTATGCAAGAATATATTAAAGAATCTCCTGAAATTATTATGATGTTAAAAAATTTAGAAAAAAATTCAGAAATTGAATTTAAAAGTTATTTAAAAAATTTAGAAGATATTCAAAGAAAATTAATTTATATTGATAATTTGCTATTTGAGGCGATGAAATAATGAGAAAAGATCTTAATGTTTTTGTAAAAATGGAAGAATATAATGACCTTCTTGATATTATTGCACTAATTAATGAAAAAATACAAGAAGCAAGAATAATTTTAGGCAAAATATATGATTTGAAAAATCAAGAAGATAGTGAACTTGATGCTTGGAAAAATTCATTATCTGGTGTTGAAAGAAAACTTAAATATGTTGACCAAGTATTGTTTGAGCCAAAATATTAAAAATGGATGAAAAAGATTTTTTTGTTGGAATTCATGAACCTAGTGACATTAGAAGAAATGTGTTAGAATCTTCAAAAGATGTTGTAAATTCAATGCAAACAAATGAAATTTTAAAACAGATTAGAAAAGAAAAATTATTATTATTTGAAAAAATGAGATCTGTTATGAATGATCTGGACTTACTTGTTTCAAAATTAAATAAAAAATTACCTAAGACACATTTAAGAAAAAACGTAGTTATAAAAACGCCTGCAGAAATAAAAGAACTTGAAAATAGTCTTAGAAAAATTGAATCTGAGTTTAATAAAATATAAAACATAGTAAATTTTCTTTTTATATTATGAATGAATTTATTGTCATTGCTGCCTATAATGAAGAAGAAAAAATAGATAAGGTAATTAAAGATCTTAAAAAAGAATATAAAAATATTATTGTCGTCGATGATGGTTCAGAAGATAAAACTTTTGATATTGCTAAAAAAAACAAAATTATTGCATTACAACACGTAATCAATAGAGGACAGGGAGCTGCATTAAAAACCGGAATTGATTATGCTTTAAGTAAAAAAGCAGATATTATTGTAACTTTTGATGCTGATGGACAATTTTTAGTAAAAGATATTAAAAAAGTTATTGCTCCAATTAAAAAAGGAATTGTAGATGTTGTTTTAGGTTCTAGATTTTTAGGAAAAGCAGTTAATATTCGACCATTAAAAAAATTTGTATTAAAATTAGGTGTTTTAGTTGTATATTTCTTATATGGTATTAAAGTAACAGATTCGCAGAATGGATTTAGAGGGCTTTCAAAAAAAGCTGCTAAGAAAATTAAATTGACTTGTGATCGAATGGATCATGCTGGTGAATTTTTCTGGGAAATAACTAAAAACAAATTAAAATATAAAGAAGTTCCTGTAACTGTTATATATGATTCATATAGTCTTGCTAAAGGACAAAGTTGGACAAAAAGTATTGAGATTGGAATTAAAATGTTTATAAAGAGGTTTTTAATGTGATAAGTGTAATTCAATTTCTAGCATTACTTTTTAGTTTATTTGCATTAAGTAGAGTTATTTTAAGAGCAAAAGATAAAAAAATCACTAGTGGAGAATTAGTTTTTTGGTTAGGAATTTGGATAATTTTGATAGTTGTTATTATTTTTCCTGAAATTTCCTCTTTTTTTGCAACTTTTTTGGGAATAGGTAGAGGAACAGATGCTATTTTATATGCTAGTATTGGAATTTTATTCTATATTGTTTTTAGATTATATGTAAAATTAGAAGAAACTCAAAAAGAATTAACAAAAATAGTTAGAGAACGCGCTATTAAAAATAAGAAAAAATGAGGTCTTGTGTTGTTTGTGGGTCTTTTTATGAATCAAATAAAGATAATTTAATTTCTCAAATTAAAAATTGTTTTTCTAATAATTTAGGACCTGGATTACCAACTGAAAATAATAAAAAAGACATAGTTGGCATAATTGTTCCTCATGCAGGTTATTTTTTTTCTGGTGCTTGCGCAGCTCATGCGTATAAAGAAATTTATAATTCTAAATCAAAATCTTTTATTATAATTGGTCCAAATCACCATGGACAAAAATCAGGAATTTCAAATAAAGATTGGCAAACTCCTTTAGGAATAGTAAAAACAAATCAACAGTTGGCTAAAAAAATTTCTGAAAACACAGATTTAGAAATAGATGATGAACCTCATGTTAATGAACATTCAATTGAAGTTCAATTGCCTTTTTTACAATATTTATTTGATGATTTTGATATTTGCGCTATTAGTCTAGGATCTGATATTAATTTAAAAAAACTGGGAGAGGATTTAAGTAAAATTCATAAAAATGAAATCTTCATCATTAGTTCTGATTTTACTCATTATGGTTTAAATTTTAATTATTTGCCATTTGTAACAAATATTGAAAAAAATTTGGAAAGTTTGAATTTATCTTCAATTAAAAAAATTCAAAACAAAAATATTGAAGATTTTTTAAATCATATAAAGACAACAAAAGACACTATTTGTGGTAAAAATGGAATAATTGTATTTTTAAATATTATTAAAAATATAAAAACTAAGTCTAATTTATTATCTTATTATAAATCAAGCGATATAATTCCAGATAAAATGAATTCTGTTAGTTATATTTCAATTAGTTTTGAAAAAAAATAAATAGTAATGATACTTACTTTTATCTGGGGTGGGGGAACTAGAGCTCATGCTCTTTAGCTTAATGCCTAGAAAAATCCCCTTCACCAATTATTAAAACAATTTCTCCTTTAACAATTTTTATTTGCTCTAATAATTCTCTTGCTGTACCTCTATAAAATGTTTCAAACTTTTTTGTTAGTTCTCTACCTATAATTATTTTTTTTTCAGGCAAAATTTTTGAAATTGTCACTAATGTTTTTAATAATCTATGTGGAGATTCATAAAAAATTGTTGTGTGTTTTATATCTTTTAAAATTTGAATTTTTTTTTGTTCTTTTTTGGGTAAAAATCCATAGAAGGTAAATTTATCTGTTGGTAATCCTGAACAAACTAAAGCTGAAACAAATGCTGTTGGACCGGGAATTGGAGAAATTAAAATATTGTTTCGAACACATTCTCTAACTAAATAAAATCCAGGATCACTAATTCCTGGTGTTCCACAATCAGAAACTAAAGCAACATTATAATTTAATAAATCGTTAATTATGTTTTTTGTTTTTTTCTCTTTATTCATATCATTATATGAAATAAGTTTTTTATTAATATCATATTTTGATAAAAGAATTGATGTTCGTCTTGTATCTTCCGCTAAAATGTATTCAACATCTTTAAGCACTTCAACAGCTCTAAAGCTCAAGTCTTTTAAATTTCCAATAGGGGTTGAAACTATATATAGCATAAAAATTTAGAACTTAATTAGTTTTAAAAAACCTTTTAAGTTCATATTAGATTCTAAGTTTTATGAAATGTCCTTATTGTGGTTCTTTAAAAACTAAAGTTGTGGATAAAAGAGAAACAGAAAAAGATAAAGCTACCAGAAGAAGGAGAGAATGTTTAGATTGTGAAAAAAGATTTACAACTTATGAAAGAATTGAATTCATTTCATTAACTGTAATTAAAAAAAATGGTAATATAGTGCCTTTTGAACGAGAAAAAATTATTAAAGGAATAATAAAAGCTTGTGAAAAAAGAGACGTATCTTTAAAAGACATTGAAACAATTGTCTCTGACATTGAATTTCATATTAAAAACAAAAGCACAACAAATATTCCCTCTTCATTAATTGGAAGAATGGTTATGAGTAGACTTAAAAAATTAGATAAAGTGTCATATATTAGATTTGCTTCAGTTTACAGAGATTTTAAAGATCCTGAAGAATTTGCAGAAGAATTAAACAAATTAGGTAAAAAAAATGGATGAAAAAAAACTATCAAATTTACTTGAAATATTTTTAACAGTACAGGTTTCAAAAGAACTTCCTAGGCAAGGTTTTTTGTATTCTGGTTTCAAAAGAGCTGAAGCAGATTCAGTTGCAGCACATTCTTTTTCTGTTTGTGTTTTAACATATCTTTTAGCAAGAGAATTAAAAGAAGAAGGATGGAAAGTTAACCCTGATGAAGCACTAAAAATTGCTTTAATGCATGATTTAGGTGAATCTATTACTGGAGATATTGGAACATATGCAAAAGAGTTGGCAAGAGGTATTTTTGATAAAGTTGAAGTTGAAGCATTTAGACTCTTAATGAGAAATACATCAAATAAAAAAGAACTTACCAAATACTTTAACGCATATATGGATCCAAAAAGTTTAGAAGCTCAAATTGTTAAATTTGCAGATTCATTAGATGCTTTTGCTCAAGCCTTTACAACCTCAAATGCTGTTATTGAAGATCTTGAAGAAAATATGAAAATTATAAGTAAAAAGAAAATAAAAGATCCTAAACTTAGGGCATTATTTAATACTTCAATTCGATTAATTTCAAATAAAAAAGTCACATTATATAAAGGACATATGGGAAAAAACGACGAAACCCAAGAAACACTTTGATTTTTTCTCTTAAACATTAACTTTTTATTTTCCTAGAAATGTTTATTAAGGATTTATTCTTAAGAACTGCAAGATGAGAATTAAAAAACTACAAGAAATTATGAAAAAGAAAAAAATAGATCTCTGTTTATTTTTTAGTTTAAATTCTCCAAACACAAACATTGTATATTTTTCTTCATACATAGGAAAGGGTATTTTTGTTATTACAAAATCAAATAATTTCTTAATAGTTCCTGAATATGAAAAAGAAAAAACTAAAAATCTTGATACTAAAATTCATTATGTTGAAAAAACTAAATTTTTACTTAAAGAACTTTCAAATCAAATTAAAAATATCAAAAAAACAGGAATTGAAGATGATAAACTAAATCTTAAATTATTTAAAAAAATAAAAAATAAAATCAAAGGTAGATATTGTGACATTTCAATTATATGTAGAGAAATAAGATCTAAAAAAGAGAAAAAAGAATTAAACTATATAAAAAAAGCTTGTAATGTTACAGATTCAATTTTTCAAAAAATTTGTAACAATTTTATATTTAAAACAGAAGACGAAATTAGAGAATTTATAATTAAAGAATGTAAAAAATATAATTGTGATCTTGCTTTTCCGCCTATAGCTGCTTCAGGTATAGGTACAAGTGAAGTACACTATGAAGGATCAAAAAAATTAACAAAAGGATTTTTAATGTTAGATTTTGGTGCAAGATATAATGGATATTGTTCTGATATGACGCGAATGTTATATTTAGGACAACCGAGCAAAAAAGAATTAGAAAAATTTAACTTAGTATTAAACACATTAAATATTTGTGAAAGTAAATCAAAAAAAATAAAAAAATTTTCTACACTTTATTCTCTTGCTATAAAATTATTAAAAGAAGATTCAATATATTTTACTCATAAGTTAGGACATGGGATTGGTTTAGACATACATGAATTGCCAAATCTCTATTTCGATAGTAATCAAAAAATTGAAGAAAATATTCCTTTTACAATTGAACCTGGAATATATTTTGAAAATAATTTTGGAATTAGAATTGAAGATACTGTTGTAATAGAAAATGGAAAATTAAAAATTTTAACAAAATCAAAAAAAAAATTGGTGATATTAAATGAAAAAACAAAATTATAGTGAATTAATTTCATTAAAAAAGAAAGTAGGATTACTTGGTTCTGTCTCTGAATTATTAGGATGGGATCAAGAAGTAAACATGCCACCTAAAGCAGCTGAAATCCGTGCTCAAGAGCAAGGAGTAGTTGCTGAATTACATCATCAATTATTTATTGATCCTAAAATTGGAAAATTAATTAAAAATGCAAAAAAAGAAAAATTAACAAAAAAAGAACTTGCTAATCTTAATGAAATCGAATATGATTATAAAAAAGCAAAAAAAATTCCAAGCGATCTTGTAGTTGCTTTTGCACATACTTCAGCAAAGGCACTCGAAGTCTGGAAAGAAGCTAGAGAGAAAAATGATTTTAATTCTTTTACGCCATGGTTAAATAAAACAGTTAAACTCAATAAAAAATATGCAAAAATAATTAATAAAAAAAGAGATCCTTTTGAAGTAGTATTTGAAGATTATGAAAAAGGAATAAATGTAAAAGAAGTTGATGTATTATTTAATAAATTTAAAGAAGAAATTGTTCCATTAATTGAAAAAATAACCTCAATTAAAAAAATTAAAAATAATTTATCAAAAAAAAAGATTCCTGTAGATAAACAAAAAGAAATTTCATTATATGTGGCCAAATTAATTGGATATGATTTTTCTAAAGGGAGACTTGATGAATCAACACATCCCTTTACTTCTTGTTATGGTAGAATAACAACAAGATATAATGAAGGGTGGATTTCAGCTATTTTATCAACAATACATGAAGCTGGACATGGTATGTATGAACATAATCTTCCAATAAAACATTATGGAACTCCTTTAGGTCAATCTAGATCATTAAGTATCCATGAATCTCAATCCAGATACTATGAAAATCATATTGGAAGAAGTAAAGAATTTTGGAAAAAGATTCTAAATAAAGTCAAGAAAACATATGATATAAATATTTCCCTAGATGAAATGTATAAACTCATAAATATTGTGGAACCTAGTTTTATTAGAGTAGAAGCTGACGAACTTACTTATTCCCTCCATATTATTTTAAGATATGAGCTTGAAAAAGACCTCATAAACAATAGAATAAAAATAAATGAAATTCCAAAAATTTGGAACGCAAAAATGAAAAAATATTTAGGAATAGTTCCTAAATCAGATTCTGTTGGTTGTCTTCAAGACGTACATTGGGCCATGGGTGGACTCGGATATTTTCCTACATATACTTTAGGAAGTATGATTGCAGCACAACTCAATTATAAAATGAAATCTGAAATTCCAAATTATAATAAAAAAATTGAAAAAGGAGATTTTAAAGAAATTAATCTTTGGCTAAATAAAAACATTCATAGTTTAGGTTGTCAATATTCAACTCAAGAATTAATCAAAAAAGCAACTGGAGAAAAATTAAATGTAAAATATTATATAAATTATTTAACTGAGAAATTTACAAAGTTGTATAATTTATAATATATTTTTCAAAAAATATTGGAAAAAAGGTGTAAAAATATGAGATATAGAAATTTTCAAAAAGATGTTAATTATTATAAAAGAATTTTATCAAAAAAGAAAATAAAAAATATTTACATTCATGGAAATATGAATAAATCTGCTTTTTTTTCAATTGCTCCTTTTTCAAGAGCAACGTCTGAACTAGGAATTGACATGTCTGTGTCTTTTTCACATAATAATAATAAGGATCCTATAATTTTTCGAATTTGGCAAACATATTTAGATTTAAAAAATAAAAATATGACAAAAGAAGCTAAAGCTTTAAATGAATTACTTAATGAAATTAATATAAAAGATTTTAAAAAATATTTTGAGCCTGTAGATTGTGTTTTGTCTGTTAAAAAAAAAGGTTTTTGTGGTAATTTATCATTAGATTATAAAAATACATGGTATGAAGATTTTTTAAAAACTAAATTAAGAAAAACAGGAAAAGCAATTATTAAAAACGTTTATGCTTTGAAAAAATCTGAAAGATTTGGAATGGGTTTTGAACTTATTCCTAATAAAAAATTTTTATCTCATCCCTTACAAGATTATCTAGATTCTTATGCGATTTCATATAGTGTTTTTCTCGCTGCTAAAAATAATTGTAAATCTATTAAATTAAGTGCAAGTACTAAAAGAGAAAATATGAGAGATGTTCCAGAAAAAACTTCTGAACTGATGGCAACATTTGTTGGATTAGAGCTTGAAAAAAATATTCCTTTACCTATTTTTAAAAAATATCGTAAATTTTCAAATTTACTAAAATTAGATGATATAAAAATTCCCCATGCTACTTTTTCAATTGCTGGAAAAGGATATCATGGTAAACATCTTTTTGGAGAAAAAATAGGATATCCTACAAAAAACATGAAAACAAAATGGAATTCTCCAGGTAGTATGATTTACAAATATCATTGGGCACCCCAATCAGAATTTGAAGATAGACCTCCATTATGTCGACGAGGTTTTACTTCAACAGTACCTATTGATAAACTTATAGAAAGTACATTAATAAATTATAAACTAATGAGAAAAAGAAACGCAAAAATAGGTAAAGAACTTGAAAAATGTGAAAAAATATTTGTGAAAAGTAATATAAAAAATGGATGTGATTTTGAAGTTGGTTTAATTTATAATGGGAAAAAAAGAAGAATTCTTCCTAGTGATTCTGATGCTAGAAATATTATTAATCAAAGAATGTATAAAGAAACTAAAAAAAAATTTGGTATGATGGCAAACATTCCTGGTGGTGAAGCTTTTGTAGCACCAAGTTATTTAATAGGAAAAATTGTTGGAGATGTTACAATAAATATTGATAGAAGTTATACTTTAAATGCTAAAAATCCTTTTATTGCAAAAGCTACAAGAAAAGGATATAAAATACTTAGTGGACCAAAAAAAGTCGTGAATGCTTTTAATAATAGAAAAAAACAAGCTTGGCAAAGAATCTTAGAACAACAAAAAAATAAATCGTTAAGCAAAGAAATAATAAAATTGAAAAAGAAAAATTTTGAAAATATTGGTGAATTTGCAATTAATACTAATCCACATGCTAAATTATGTGATTATTTAATTGTCAATGAAAAAATTGCCAATATGATTCATATAGCTTTTGGTTCTGGATATGAACCAGAGTTAGCAACAGAATACCATATGGATGTTGTTATTGATTCCCCTAGACAAAAACTTGACATATATGGGATTGACAAAAAAGGTAAAAAATATTGGATAATTAAAGAAGGTCAATTTGTCATATAGTCCACAATCTTTAAAAATACGTTTCTTATTCAGTTATAGAGATGAGCAGTAATAGTGGTGGGGACGAATTAGCTAATGTGATGTTTTCGTATTCTTCAAACATCAATGAGCTTGAAGAAGAAAATAAAATTCTAAAAGAAACTATAAACCATTTAAAAAATGAAATGGATAGATTTAGAACTCCACCTTTAATGATGTGCGAAGTTAGAGAAATTGTTAATAATAATGCAATTATAAAAGTACCAAATGGTAATCAATTCTTTGTTTGTATTTCTGATAGTTGTACTAATATAAGACCTGGAGATAGTGTTCTTGTTGATCAAAAAAATCTAAATATTATTAAAAAATTTGAAAAAGTAGCAGGATTTAATGTTGAAAAATTTGTTATATTAGAAAAACCTCAATTAACTTATGAAAATGTAGGGGGACTTAAAAAACAAATTGAAGAAATAAAAGAAGTTGTTGAACTTCCTTTAAAAAAACCAGAATTATTTAAAAAAGTAGGTATTAGACCACCAAAAGGAATTTTATTATATGGTCCTCCTGGAACTGGAAAAACACTTTTAGCAAAAGCTGTTGCTAATGCTACAGACAGTACTTTTATTGAAGTTGTAGGAAGTGAATTAGTACAAAAATTTATAGGTGAAGGTGCTAAACTTGTTAAAGAAATTTTTGAATTAGCTAGAAAAAAAGGTCCTTCTATTGTTTTTATTGATGAACTTGATTCATTAGCTGCGAAAAGAATTGATATTGGAACTTCTGGAGAACGTGAGGTTCAAAGAACTTTTATGCAACTTTTAGCAGAAATTGATGGATTCAAAGCTCTTGATAATGTGAAAATTATTGGTTGTACAAATCGAAGAGATATTTTAGATCCTGCCATAACTAGACCTGGAAGACTTGATCGATTAGTGCAAGTTCCACTTCCAAGTAAAGAAGGAATTAATGAAATTTTTAAAATTCATACACGTGAAATGTCACTTGAAAAAATCAATAAAGAAAAACTAATTGATGGAATGGATGAATTTTCAGGTGCTGAAATTAAAGCTGTTTGTACTGAAGCAGGATATTTCGCAATAAGAGATAATAGAACAAAAGTAACAATGAAAGATTTTGAAAGAGCAATTGAAAAAGTTAATGAAGAAGAAAGCACAGAAGGAAGAGATTATATGAATATGTTCGGGTAATCACTAGTTTACCGAATATTCAAAAATTAAAAATTTTTGTATATGTTTAGATAAACACAATTTTTTTATGGATTTTTTATTTACTTTATAACATACCTTTTTAAGAACTAATTTTATTCTTTTTTATGCATGCGATGATTATGTGAACACCCATGTCGATTATGGCAGAAGGTAGTAACTGATGAGCGTGCATTTATTTTATTACAAAATCAGCACAAATTCTGAACTTGCCTGGAGAATATTGTCCACATTTAACAATCTCAATAATTTCATATTTAATTTTTGATTTTTTTGCTTCTTTACTAATTTTTGATTTTACTAAATCAAATTCTGTTTCGTGTTCAAAATCATATAAATGAATTTTTGTTCCTTTTTTTGAAACCATAAATGCTAAATTTAAAAATGTGTCTGCGTCTTTAGGTAATGGCATAACAATTCTATCAAATTGTTCTTTTATTTTAGGAACAATGTCTCTTACATCTCCACAAATGACTTCTACATTGTTAATTTTATTTATAAGAATATTTTGCTCTGCGTATATATGGGCTAAAGGATTTTTTTCTATACCTATGATTTTTTTTACTTTTGTATTTTTTGAAAAAGTCATAGGATAAGGACCACATCCTGAAAACATAACAAGAATTTTTTCGGGTTTTTTAATTTGAGAAAATATTCTTTTTCTTTCTGTACTTAACCTAGGAGAAAAATATATTTTTTCGACATCTAATTTTAGTTGTGTGTTATTTTCTTTGTAAATTGTTTCTTTTGTTTTTTGTCCAGCTAAATAGGTTAATTTTTGTGTTCTAAACTCTCCTGTATGTTGACCAGACTTTTTTAAAATTGTATTTATTGATTTATGTAATTTTAAGAGTGTTTGAGCAATTTCTTTTTCTTGTTTAATTTGCTCTTCATTTAATTCTAATATAATTATATCTCCAATTACATCATAAGAGCTAGGAATGTTTAATCCTTTAGGAATAAAATCTTTTGGTTTATTTTTTGCTTTTTCAAATTCAAATTCTTTAATTATAGTATTTGGAATTTTAATTGAAGAAAAAATTGGAAAAATTATTTTTGACCTTGATTTAAATGGTTTATATTTTTTATTATAATTTCCTTTGGAAATAAGAATTTTTTTAACTTTTTGTGCTCTTATTAAATCTACTTCAATACCTTTCATAATTAAGAGAAGAATCAATTAGTTTAAAAAAATTCGCTTAGTCCTTTTTGTGCTTGTTTTTTTGTTAACTCTTCTAATACTTTTTCTACTCTTTGTTCAGAAAAATCATGATTTTTAATTAATAATTCCCTAATTTTATTTGAATCTACACTTTTCCAGATTAAATCATATTCTTTTGATATTGGCATATTTTTAATTGTATCAAACACTTTTTGCCAAGAATAAGGAAATTCCCAACCAGTTTCTCTAAAAAGTTCTTCAAAATTTTGATTATGTTTTTTTAACAAAGTTAATCCTTTTTTAGGACCTATTCCTTTAATTCCTCCTATATTAAAATCTGTCCCACATAAAATTCCTAGAACTATTAATTGATCTATATCTAAACCTAATTTATTTAGATTTGAAGATAAATCAATTAACTCTGGTCCTACTTTAACATACGTAGCCCCTTGCTTTCTTTTTTTGCTTATAGATAAATTTTTGATTAATTTAGGACTTCCAAACATTAGACCGTCTGTATCTTGACTAATAAGACCATATGCATCTCCTTTTTTTACCATATATGCTGCTTGGGCTTCTCCTTCAGAAGGTGCTTGAATTATAGGTAATCCTAATGCTTTAATCAATTCTTTAGATTCATCAATTTGTTCAGAAGTTAATTTTGCAGTTCTAGATGCATATTTTTTCATAAGTTCTATATCACCTTTTTCAACAGCTAAATCATATTTTCTTTGAGCTTCTTGTTTAACAGATTTTCTTCTATCTCTTTCTTTTTTTTTAAGTTCAGGAGCTATACCATCAAAAACAAACGCTAATTTCAAATTTTGTTTCATTAAATTTGTTGTTCTAAAAAATAATCCAGATAAATGACTAGTAATATTTCCATTACTATCAGTCAAAAAAGAACCATCATATTGTCGAATTGTTGTTAAAAATTGGTAAAGAATATTAAAAGCATCAATAACAAAAGTTTTTCCTGATAAATCTCCTATTTCAATTTCTTGTGACTCAATAATTGGTCCTAATTTAGTTCCCATATTCGAAATAATTAAATTATTAATACAGATATTGTTGTAAACTCTTTTTCAAGTTTTTCTTTTGCTTTTTTTGTTAATTCTCCTGTAGTAATATATAATATTGGTAATTTTTTCATTTGACCATCCACATAAAAACTACTCAAATCTTTATCATTAGTTTTTTTCTTATCTTTAACTTTACAAAAATATTTTAATTCCCCTACACAAGATGAAATAATAATTTTTAATTCTATATCTGAATTTTTTCTTATAATTTCTTTTTCAATAATTTTAATATTATTTTTTAAAAAAAGTTCATTAATTTTATTCAATAATTTATCATCTGTTTTTTCAATTCTTGATTCATTTACTAGTTTTTCTTGAACAGATTCATTTTTCTCATCTATTTTTTCTTCTTTTTTAATTATTTTTTCTTGTGTTTCTTCCTTTTCTTTTAACTCTTCTTCTCTTTTTTCTTGTTCTTTAGGAACAGGTTTTAAAGATAAACTTTGTCTAATTATTGGTTCTGCATCTGAATTAGGTAATAAATACCATTTCCAGAAAATTTCTTTTTGATTTCCGATATTTACTTCTAATGCTTTTGCAAAATCTTTAATTTGTCTTAATACTACTTTTAATAATGGATCTGCATCTGAATCTCTAATAACTTTTCTTTGTTTTAATATATCATGAGCTCTTTTTTCTTTTTCATGAAGACAATCATATAATCGAGTTAATTTAGATTCTTGACCGGGATAATAATAAAAAGGACTACCTCCTAGTTTTGCATGAGAAATTTTTATTTGTTTGTCATCTACTAATTGGCTTAATATTGCTCCAATTATAAATGTGTCACCCCCCACTTCTTTTACTACTTCTCTAGGTATAACAGGGCCTTTTAACCTTACAATTTCAAGAACTCTATTTTTATCTATCATCAATTAATTAATTGAAATGTCTTTATTTAAAGATTATGGTCTAATCCATTTACATTCCCAGTAAGAAACATCATCTTCATCATCAACAACTCCAATTAAAAGTCTTTTTTTTGTTGAATGTGCAACTCTATTTTTTGCTGAAAAATCATACCATGTTAATGCTTTTGTTTCATGAACTGGAAAAACTACCCATTTTGCATGATCTTCTCCAGGTTTTACTCCTCTTTCATAAACTCTAAAATCTGCACCAAATTTAAGAGCAGTTTTAACTATATATCCTCTTTCTCTAAGATTTTTAAATACACTATATCTAATAAAAAAATCTGGTTGTTGTTTTATGGCTTTCTTTATTAATTCTTCATAAGTTAATTTGTGATTTCTACCATCATAAATCTCTATTTTTTCTTTTTCAAGCAAATATACTGCTTCGGTTATTGCTAAATTTACTTTTTGACCTTTTAATACTCCATACCTACTTGTTTCAAATAAATCTCTTGCTTGATCAGATGTTTCAGTCTCAATATTTCCATTATGAAATCTTGTTTTAATAAGGGGATTTTTTGGCATAAAAATTAGTACCATAGTTAAATTTAAAAAACATTTTATTTACTATATAGAAAATAAATATTATTCTCATGAAAACCTATTTATAGTCAGTTAATTTGCCTAATTTTATGGATATTGTATTTTTAGGAACTAGTTGTATGGTACCTACTAAAGAAAGAAATCATAGTGGTATTTTTTTATCTTATAGAGGAGAAGGAATTTTAGTAGATTGTGGAGAAGGAATTCAAAGACAATTAAAAATTGCAGAAATTAAACCTACTAAAATTACTAAAATATTTTTAACACATTGGCATGGAGATCATGTTTTAGGTTTGCCTGGTTTACTTCAAACATTAAATAGTTCAGAATATGAAAAAAAATTAGAAATTTATGGTCCAATAGGTACAAAAAAAAGTTTTGAATATATGTTTAAAGCTTTTTCATTTAAAATCGACTTTGAATATAAAATTAAGGAATTATCAAATAATAATTTTTCATTAAAAGAAATTGTTGTTAGTTCTCTTCTTTTAGAACATAAAATACCTTGTTTAGGTTTTTCATTTACAGAAAAAGATAGAAGAAGAATTAAACCTGCGATTATAAAAAAACTTGGTATTCCTGATGGTCCATTACTTGGAGAACTTCAAAATAATAAAAAAATTACTTGGAAAGGAAAAGAAATTTTACCTAAAGAAACCACTTATTTAGTTAAAGGAAAAAAAATTAGTATTATTTTAGATACTGTTTTAACAAAAAATGTTTATTCTTTAGCAAAAGACTCTAACTTACTCATTTGTGAGTCTTCATATGATTCTTCTTTAGAAGAAAAAGCAAAGGAATACAAACATTTAACCGCTAAACAAGCAGCTTTACTTGCGTCACAAACCAATGTAAAAAAACTTGTCTTAACTCATATTTCTCAAAGATATAAAACTCCTAAAATATTATTAGAAGATGCAAAAGATGTTTTTGAAGATGTTTGTGTAGCTTATGATTTTATGAAATTAAAAATTTAAAACCATTTCAATATCTTGTTTTTTTATTGTTTTTCTTTTTGAATGTTCTGCAAATTCTTGAGCTTTAGGTGATATTTGTTTTATTTCACTTTCTAAAACTTCTCTTAATTCTTTTTTTGCAGATTCTGATATTCTTATGTTGCTTGATTTTTTCAATATGTTTTCCATAGATGCTAAAGGAAGTCTTTTCATGTTTTTATTAAACATAAACTGTTATAAATATTTTGTGAAAAAATATATAACTATCCTTAAGATTTATTTATTCATGTCAAAAAAATCTATAGGTACTAATGCTGAAAGAGAATTATTAAAAAAATTCTGGGCCGCTGGTTGGGCAGCAATTAGATCTGCAGGTTCAGGAAGTATGCATTTTCCTTCTCCAGATCTTTTAGTTGGAAACAAAATTAGAAGATTGGCAATTGAAGTTAAATATTGTAGTAGTGATAATAAATATTTTCCAAAAATTGAAATAAAACAATTAAAAAATTTTGCTCAATATTTTGGTGCAGAATCTTGGGTTGCAATTAAATTTAGTAGAATGAATTGGGTTTTTGTTTCTTTAGAAGATTTATATGAAACAAATTCAAATTTTGTTTTTTCTAGAAAAAATTTAACAAAAGGATTAAGTTTTGAAGAAATTATAAACGCATCCATTTATTAAAATATTTAATTTCATGAATTGCTTGTTTAGGTTTAAATATTCCAGATTCAATAATATATGACTCTATTTGCTCATGTTTTATTCTTTCAAATGCTTTTATTGGTTGTTTGCCTATAGTATGGTTTAATAATTGTTTAGAAGTATTATGAAAATCAAATTTCCAAGAATGTGCACATAAATATGTTGGAGTGTTATGTTTTTTAGCTAAATTTGTAGCTACGTTAGTGCCTGTTTTAACAATGGCATCTTTATTTTTTAATATTGATTCAGTGCCAATAAAACATACGTCTGAATGCTCTATTGCTTGTTCTATGGCTAAATCAGGAAACACATTATATTTTATGTTTTTATTTTTAAGTTTTAATGTAAATTGATTTTCAATGTTAAAAGGATCATGTTTAACTAAATTAACTTCAAATTTTTTATAATTTGATGCTTGTAAAAGAATTTCAAAAATTTGATTATTAATAGAATGAACAAAAACACAACTATTATTTTTTATTTTTTTTGCTGCTATTTCTGCTATTTCCTTTGTTTTTTTATTAATTTGAAGCTCAATTTCTCTTTTTTTTATTGTTATTTGTTTTTCTAAACCTTCTTTTTTCAAATCATGCAAAAAATAAGAAATTGCATTTTGAACAACAGGAACACCTTTATGTTTTTCAAAAAGAATATCTTTTGTTGAAAATAAACATTTAAATTGATCTTGAGTTGTAATAATAGAATCACATAAAACATTTATGCTTGTTTTAGCTAAAATATCGTGATTATAAAAAAAAATATTATTCATTTTTTGAGTCTTTTTTTAATTTCTTTTTCTAATTTCTCAATTTTTTTCTCTTCTTTTTCGATTTTAATTTCTTCTCTTAAGACTGCTTTTACTAACCGCTCTATATTGCTATCCATCCTAGCTATTCTTCTTTCCATCAAAACAAGAATTCTAAGACTATAAACTATAGCACATAAAGTTCCTACAATCACGGCCAATATAACTTGTTCTCCTCCTGAAAAAACCATAGTAACACCTCTTTGAATTATTATAGTAGAAATTTAAGAAAGAATATATATAAATGTTTTGATAAATATAAATTATCAAAGTGTAAAAAGATTATTAAATTCTTATGTTTTAAGAACGAAACACAATAAAATACTTAAAAAAATTATATTTTTTTAATTTAATTAATTTAATGTAGATAATAATGTTTTTGCAAAATAAGGTGAATGCATCCATACTGCTAAATCATATGATGGATGTACATCTTCATCTGAAGTTAACATTAATGTTACTTGTTTATTATCAACAATACAAAATCTTGAATTTGATTTGACTTCTTTTAAATTAGCATAATTTGATAAAATTTCTTTTGCTTCTTCATTTTTTATAAAAGGTGCTGCTATTGTTATATTTACACCTCTATTTTTTGCTTTTTTAATTTGTCTAAGTAATGCTTTTGATTTTCTTGATACTCCTGTATCTGTAGTAATTAAAACAAAATTTTCCTTTGCTTGTTTTAATTGATATTCTAAATGAGTATAGATATTTTCTCTACCTCTTATACTTCCTGTTAATTCACTAGGATCTTGTGTTTCAATTCCATTTGTGTGTAATATATTTAATTCTTCTAAAACATCACTTTCTTTAATTTCATCAAGCACACTTTGTTCTTCTTCTGCTCGAACTTTAATTTGCTTTTTAACTCTTTCAACAACTTCAGAAGGAGGTACAGCAATATATTTTATAGGTTTTCCTAGTTTCATAACAACAAAACCTTTTTTTTCAAGTGATTCAAGAACATCATATGATCTCGATCTAGGAACATTAGCAATGTCTGATAATTCTCCTGCTGTTGAAACGCCTCTTGATAATAAAGCAACCCACACTTTACTTTCATATGAATTTAGACCGAAGTCTTTTAATTTGGATAGTAATTTTTTTTCTATAATCATGTTCTCATCACATTCTCATACAATTAAACTATTTGGTTTAATCGTGCTAAATTAGAATGTTGAAATCGAATGTTATATTTAAAGGTTTTTGTTTTTATCATTACACAGTAGTGCTATTTTTTATTTTTCCCCATCACCCCTTCATTTCCTTTGAACAATAATAATAATAATAATTAATAATAATTTTTTATTTTATTTACTATATAGAAAATAAATATGTTAAAAAAAAGAAAAAAACAAAAAAAAGATATATCGACGAGAAAAAACAAAAAGTTATTTTGAATTTTAACATTTCCATATGAAATCAAGGGGGGAGAGTGTTTATTTTTTTAGTATACAAATCTTTATAAACCTTCTTTTCCTTTGGAACTATAATGAATCAAAAAGGATTAACTGGATATTTTGAAAAATTTATTGATGAGAATTTAATTTTTAAAAATAAAAAATCTTTACAAACAACATATACACCTGAAAGTATTTTACATAGAGATCATCAAATTAATGAGGTAGCAAGTATTTTAGCACCTGCACTTAAAGAAGAAAAACCCTCAAATCTTTTTATTTATGGAAAAACTGGAACAGGAAAAACTCTTACAATTAAACATATTACTCAAAATATGTTTAATATAGCTAATCAAAGAAATATTTCTATGAAAACTATATATTTAAATTGTAAAATGAAAAGAATTGCAGATACAGAATATAGAATCATAGCACAAATAATAAAAGAGTTAGGTGAAGAAGTACCTTATACTGGTCTGCCTACTGATGAAGTTTATAATAAATTTTTTAGAATTATTAAAAAAACGAATACTAAAACAATGATTATATTATTAGATGAAATTGATCAATTAATTAAAAAAGCAGGCGATGAAGTTATATATAATTTAACAAGAATAAATTCTGAATTACCTAATATTCAAATTTCATTGGTTGGGATTAGTAATAATTTACTTTTTACAGATAATATGGATCCTAGAGTTAGAAGTTCTCTTAGTGAAGAAGAAATCGTATTTCCTCCTTATAATGCTCTTCAACTTCAAGATATTTTAAAAAAAAGATCTGATGAAGCATTTATAGATGGAGTTATTGAAAATGGAGTTATTGCTAAATGTGCAGCATATTCTGCAAGAGAACATGGAGATGCTAGAAGAGCATTAGAATTATTAAGAGTGGCAGGAGAATTAGCTGAAAGAGCAGGAATTTCAAAAGTAAGAATAGATCATATTGATAGAGCAGAAGAAAAAATAGAAAAAGAAAGAATTTTAGAAATAGTAAAAACTCAACCTAAACAATCTCAAGTAACGCTTCTTAGTTTGATTCATTTATTAGATAAAAATAAGAGAAAAATATTCACTGGAGATGTATATGAATTATATAAAAAATTATGTACAAAAACAGATTTAAGACCACTTACACAACGAAGAATTTCAGATATTATTGGGGAATTAGATATGCTTGGAATAATTAATGCTACTGTTATTTCTAAAGGAAGATATGGTAGGACTAGAGAAATTAATTCAGATATTAATAATACTCTTAAACAAAAAATAAAAGCTATTCTTTCATCAGAATTAAATTTGTAAAAATGCAACCAAATATAAATGAATATTTAAAAAAAGGTATATTACTTAGTCCTGAATTAAATGAATTAAAAATTAATAAATTAGAAGCTCGAAAAGAAGATATAAAATTAGGAAAAGTGATTGTTTCAGAATCTTATGAAGAAGTAAATCAAAAAAAAACATTTAAAGATTTTGTGAATAGATATAATAATAGGTTTAAACAAATTCAAAATATTCTTAGAAATAGGCAAGAATTACAAAGCGCTACATCTATTATAAGATTAATGAATTTACCAGAAAATGAGACTGTTTCTTTTATTGGTATGATACTTGAAAAGTCAAAAACTAGAAATGATAATTATATGTTAGTTTTAGAAGATCCTTCAGGTTATACAAAAGCAATTGTTACAAAAAATAGTCCAGTATATAATATAGCAAAAGAACTAACTCCAGATGAAATCGTTGGAGTTCAAGGAGTAAAAGGGAAAGGAATTATTTTTGTTAATAATTTAATTCAACCAGATATTCCTTTAAGTAAAGAATTAAAAAAATCTCCACAAAAAGAAGCGGCATTATTTATTAGTGATTTACATGTAGGTGCAAAACAATTTTTAAAAGAACCATTTGAAAGATTTTTAGATTGGATAAATGGAAATGTTGGGTCAGAGGAACAAAAAAAAGAAGTGGAAAAAATAAAATATTTATTTTTAATTGGTGATTTAGTTGAAGGAATTGGAATTTTTCCAGGTCAAGAAAAAGAATTGGAAAAAAAAGATATTTTTGAACAATATAAAATGTTTTCAGATTTTTTTAAAAAAATTCCATCTCACATTAATCTAATAATTTGTCCTGGGAATCATGATTATGTTAGAATAGCTGAACCTCAACCACCAATACCCAAAATAGCACTTCCAGAGTTATATGAAAGAGATAATACTTTTTTTGTATCAAGTCCATCAATTGTTAATATAGGATCAAATAATGATTTTTCAGGATTTAATGTTTTATTATATCATGGATTTTCATTTCCTTATTTTGCAAATAATATTGAGTCAATAAGGTTTGCAGGAGGATTAGAATCAACAGATAAGATCATGGCATATCTTCTCAAAAAAAGACACTTAGCTCCCACTCATGGTTCTACGAGAATGCAAATGGGGTTTGAAACAGATCCATTAGTTATTGAAAAAATTCCAGATTTTTTTGTTTCTGGACATATCCATAGAGCTACAGTTTCAAATTATAGAAATGTTACATTACTTAATTGTTCTTGTTGGATGTCTCAAACAGATTATCAAGAAAAAAGAGGATTAGTTCCACAACCTGCTAGAGCAATATATGTTGATTTACAAACTAGAAAAACGAAAATATTGAGTTTTGAAAAATGAAATATAGTAAAGATATTCAAGAATACTTTGAGCAAATAGAAGAGGAAGTTTCAAAGATTCATGAAATAGCTACAAAAGCTAGAAAAAAAGGACATGATCCAGAAAATAGAGTAGATATTCCTTTAGCAAAAGGAATTGCTCAAAGAGTTGAAGGATTAATAAGTGCTGTTTCTCCCAAAATAATAAAATCTGGAGTTGCAGAAAGAATAAATGAATTAGAAAAAAAATATGGTTCTTTAGATTGGAGAGTAGCTTTAAAAATTGCAGAAGAAGTAGCTCTCCAAAAATTCTATAAATTTGATGAAAAAATAAAAGCATTAGAAACAGGTATAAGAGTAGGTTTAGCATACATAACATTAGGAGTTATTTCAGCACCATTAGAAGGATTTATAGAATTAAGAGCCAAAAAAAGAAAGGACGGGAAAGAATATCTTTCTGCTTTTTATGCAGGACCTATTAGAGCTGCAGGAGGAACTGCAGAAGCAGTATCTTTAATCATTACAGATTATGTTAGGTTAAAAACAGGTTATTTACCTTTTGATCCTACAGAAAAAGAAATTAAAAGAACAATTATCGAAATTAGAGATTATCATGAAAGAGTAACTAATCTTCAATATAGCCCTTCAGATGCAGAATTAGAATTTTTACTTAGAAATTTACCAATTGAAATTAATGGAGACCCAACCGAAGAAATGGAAGTTTCTAATTATAAAGATCTTGAAAGAATTGAAACAAATAGAATAAGAGGAGGAATATGTCTTGTTATTGCAGAGGGGCTAGCACAAAAAGCAAAAAAAGTTAATAAAAGAATTGTAAAATGGGGAAAAGAAATGGGATTAGAATGGGAATTTCTAACAGAATTTCTACAAATTCAAAAAAAAGCTAAAGCAAAAGATCAAAAAACAGAATCAAAAATAACTCCTAACTACACTTATATAAAAGATTTAGTTGCCGGAAGACCAGTTTTATCTTTTCCAATGAGATACGGAGGTCTTAGATTAAGATATGGAAGAACAAGAACAACAGGTCTTGCTGCATCAGCAATGCATTCCCAATCAATGAAAATTTTGAATAATTATATTGCTGTAGGAACTCAATTAAAAATCGAAAGGCCTGGAAAAGCAACAGCAATATCGGTTTGTGATTCAATTGAAGGGCCAATTATAAAATTAAAAAATGGCGATGTTATACAGCCTCAAACAAAAGATAAAATAGATAATAAAACAATAGATAGAATTTTGTTTTTAGGAGATATTTTATTTAATTATGGGGATTTTTCTGAAAATGGTCATAAATTAGTTCCAGTAGGTTATTGTGAAGAATGGTGGATTAGAGAATTTGAAAAAGCATCAATTAATTTATTTGGATCATTAGATTTTGAAAAAATTTCTGAACTTACAAAAGTTAGTTTAGATAATATAAAAAATTTATTTAAAAAACCAATTTCTATAAAAATTTCATCTAGATTAGCGTTTAATATATCAAAACAATTTAAAATTCCACTTCATCCTAAACATACTTTTTTTTGGACAGCATTAACAAAAGATGAACTTATAAAATTAAATCATTGGTTAAGAAATTCAAACATCAAAAAAGAAGAAGGACAAATTCAAAAAATTATTTGTACAAATAAAGAAAATAAAGAATTACTTGAAAAAATTGGATTAAGTCATAAATTTGTAAATAATGAATTCATTGTAATTGAAAAAGAAGAAGCAAATACATTAAATGAAGTATTACTTAAGAAAGAAATTAAAGAAACACAAGAACTTAATATTCTAGATATTCTTTCAGCCCATTCAGGAATTAAAATAAGAGATAAAGCAGGGACATTTATTGGAGCAAGAATGGGTAGACCTGAAAAAGCGAAAATGAGAAAGCTTACAGGAAGCCCACATATGTTATTTCCAGTTGGAGAAGAAGGAGGTCGAATGAAAAGTATTCAATCTGCTTTAGAACAAGGAAAGATAAAAGCAGAATTTCCAACATTAGTTTGTGAAAAATGTAAAAAAGAAACAATCTTCTCATTATGTCAAGAATGTAATCAAAAAACAGTTCAAGGTTATTTTTGTCAAAAATGTGGAATTATGACAAAAAAATGTGAACATGAAAGGGTTAGAGAATATAGAATTAAAGAAATTGATATAAATTCAATTTTTAAAGAAACATTATCTAAAGCTAAAATTAAAGTAATTCCAGATCTAATTAAAGGGTTAAAAGGAACCAGCAATAAAACTAGAGTACCTGAACATTTATTAAAAGGAATTTTAAGAGCAAAACACGGTATTTATGTTAATAAAGATGGAACAACAAGATATGATATGATTGAAATGCCTATCACTCATTTTAAATCTAATGAAATTGGAACCTCTATAGAAAAATTAAAAAAACTTGGATATAAAAAAGACATTTATGGAAGAGAATTAATTGATGAGAATCAAATAATTGAAATTAAACCACAAGATCAAATTTTACCAGCATCATTTGAAACAGGAGATGATCCTGCAGATGAAATCTTATTTAGAACAGCAAATTTTGTTGATGAATTACTTGCAAAATTATATGGACTTCCACCATTTTATAATTTTAAATCAAAAAAAGACGTTATTGGACATTTAATTGTTGGTTTAGCACCACATACATCAGCAGGAACAATAGGAAGAGTAATTGGATTTTCAATAACACAAAGTATGTATTCTCATCCACTTTATCACGCAGCAATGAGAAGAAATTGTGATGGTGATGAAGCATGCGCAATTTTACTTATGGATGCATTTTTAAATTTCTCAAGATCATTTCTTCCAGATAGAAGAGGCTCTAGAACTATGGATGCACCATTAGTTTTAACATCTATGTTAATTCCTGGAGAAGTTGATGATGAAGTGCATGGAATGGATATAGTATGGAGTTATCCATTAGAATTATATGAAAAATCATTGGAATTTAAGAATCCTTGGGATCTAAAAATTAGGCAAATAAGTCATGTTTTAGAAACACCAAAACAATATGAAGGAATGGGATATACACATGATGTTGACAATATTAATATAGGTGTCAATTGTTCAGCTTATAAAACATTACCAACAATGCAAGATAAATTAATGGGGCAAATGGACTTAGCAGAAAAAATTAAAGCTGTTGATCCTGAAGGTGTTGCTCAATTAGTAATTGAAAAGCATTTTATTAAAGATATAAAAGGAAATTTAAGAAAATTTTCAACACAACAATTTAGATGTGTTGCATGTAATAAAAAATATAGAAGACCACCTTTGAAAGGAAAATGTTTATATTGTAGTGGAAAAATAATTTTTACAATTTCAGAAGGAAGTATTATAAAATATCTTCAACCAACTCTTAGTTTAGCACAAAAATATCCTGTAACTCCCTATTTAAAACAAACTTTAAATTTTTTACAAAGACAAGTTGAATCTGTTTTAGGTCGTGATAAAGAAAAACAAGAAGGGCTTGGAAAATGGTTTGGTTAATTACCTTAAAATAAAAGAATAAGGAATGTTTTCGACTTTTTTTCTTTCAATATCTTTAAATTTTTCTAATATTTTTATAGAATTAATACCTACACAACTAATAAAATATGCTTTTTTGATTAATTCAGATAACTCAGACTCTGTTGTTTTTTCTCCTGAAAAATATTCTTTTTTTAAATCTAAAATCATATTTTTATCAGAAAACTTTTTTCCAATTAAATTATCATCACAAATAGATAGAAATAATCTTCCATCATTATACTTTTTATTAACTATCATTTTTAATTTAATGAGTATTTTGCACCACAAGCATTACATTTGATAAAAGCTATTCTATTTTTTTTAGTTAATTTTGTTTCAGGTTTACCACAAATTTTACAAAGAACATATTTTTTTGCGAAACTATCTACTTTTTCATTAATTTTTGAAGCACCAACTTTTCGTCCTAAAATTACTAAAGGTTTTTTAATTTCTCCTGGAGTTGCTAATTCTTTTAAAATATATTTTAACATAAAATCTGGATTTCTACCTAATGTATCAGCAATTTGTAAGAAGTTTGATAGAACTGTTTTATTACCTTGTAAATGTCCCCGAATTTTTGGAATAGCAAATCTATCTTCATTTAAAACAGAATTAGGTAAATTATCTCTTCCTTTTTTTAACATCTCTTCGTATTTCATTGAAGTCCTAGAAACAAGACAGGATATTTAAAGCTTCTTTTTTCGAATTTTTTCAATTTCTTTGTCTAATTTTGATTTTTTAGACTTAAAAAAAGTTGATAACTTAAATATAATTAAAGCTCCTAAAATACCAACACCAATATAGATTAGAATATCAAAGTTAATTTTTATATCTAAATTAAATTTATTTTTTTTAAAACTTACTACAGGAGAATTTTCTTCTTTTTTTGCAACCAAATCAAGATATCTATTAATTTTTTCACCATAAATCGTATTATATGAATAATTTATCTTTGTAATATTTTTAAGATAAGTTTCAAATTCATGAAACTTATTTGGTCCTAAATGATCCAATTCAAAACTATCATTATTACTAATAATTAAAATATTTGAAAAGGAGTTTTCTGTAGGATTGTTTAGTCTTAAAATCGAAATATTCTCTCTATTTAATAATTGTATCATAAATGGAATTTCTATGGATTTAATTAAAAATGTCGAATCATAGATAAAATCTTTATTTGAATAGGTATATAAAACACTATAATTAATTGATAAATTTCCAGTTTTAGTATTGTTAAATGTAAATTGATAAATTTTTGAATTATCCAATTCAAGGTTATTAACTTCAAATGTAGAATTAATTAATTTAACAGAACCAGGAAGATCAAAACTAATATTTTTAACAATAAAATTATTGAGTGCTTTTATTGAAATATTTCCTTGAAATACTTCTCCTATTTTTTTAGTTTTTTCAATTGATTTTTTGATAGTAAAAGGAAGATCAAGGACTTCAATATTATATGATTTTTGAATAATTTCTTCTTTTCCAAATAAATCATATTTTAAAGTTATATTATTTGTAAAATTTAAAGATTTTTTTGGACTAATTTTAAATACACATTTATGAATATTACTGATTTTTTCAGAAGCAAACACAAGTTTTTCATTTCTTAAATTACATCCTTTTACAATAAAAATATCAAAATCGCTTGAAAATAAATCAACAAAACTTATATTACTTATTTCATATAATGAATTGCTTCCTTTTTTTTTAATAATAGTTTCTATTTCAATAGAGTCTCCAACATAAAGTATGTTTGAAATATTTTTTTCAATAGATAAAGAAACATTACTTGAATTAATTTGAAGATATAACGATACATTGATATTTGGATCATTTACAGTAGGCAAAACATCATAACCTGCTCTTTCAAATTTTTGATTTGTTTGACAAACACTATATAACCACTCTTTTGAACAACTTTTATTTGTGGGAGAAATAACTGCAGATATTCCTCCGGGAAAATAAACTACAGTGGAATTAGTATTTTTGACATAAATAACTCTATATTGTTCATTACTTAAATTTAAATAAGATCCAGATAGAACCCACCCGTCATAAATTACTTGATCATAAATTGAAAATACATTTGAAGGAAAGATTATTAGAAAGAATAAGAAAGATAAAAAAAAATAAAAACTATGTTTATGCGATTCTTCCTCTAACATCGACAGGGACTTCGTGGGATAAACCAGTTTCTGTGTTTTTGTAAGTAACTGTTATTGTGTCCTCAAACTTTTCACCAGATGTTAAAGTACAATCAACTTGAACTCTAAATACTTCGTTGTTTGTTGTGTTAAAAGCAACAAATGATCCTGCTGTTGTTATTGTTCCACTTGTTCCAGCAACTCCACCTGAGTTTCCACTACAAACAGCGCCTGAAGCATCTGTTATTTCAGTTGTAAACCCTTCATTGTTTCTAAGAGCAATTACAACTCCACTCGTACTTACTGCTGCTTTATCAATACAATCCATTCCTGCACTTGATTGACATCTCTCAGGTAATAATCTAGCTGGATCCAGAACACCGAAATATGCTAATGCTGCTATTTCTGCTATTTCCTTTGTTTTTTTATTAATTTGAAGCTCAATTTCTCTTTTTTTTATTGTTATTTGTTTTTCTAAACCTTCTTTTTTCAAATCATGCAAAAAATAAGAAATTGCATTTTGAACAACAGGAACACCTTTATGTTTTTCAAAAAGAATATCTTTTGTTGAAAATAAACATTTAAATTGATCTTGAGTTGTAATAATAGAATCACATAAAACATTTATGCTTGTTTTAGCTAAAATATCGTGATTATAAAAAAAAATATTATTCATTTTTTGAGTCTTTTTTTAATTTCTTTTTCTAATTTCTCAATTTTTTTCTCTTCTTTTTCGATTTTAATTTCTTCTCTTAAGACTGCTTTTACTAACCGCTCTATATTGCTATCCATCCTAGCTATTCTTCTTTCCATCAAAACAAGAATTCTAAGACTATAAACTATAGCACATAAAGTTCCTACAATCACGGCCAATATAACTTGTTCTCCTCCTGAAAAAACCATAGTAACACCTCTTTGAATTATTATAGTAGAAATTTAAGAAAGAATATATATAAATGTTTTGATAAATATAAATTATCAAAGTGTAAAAAGATTATTAAATTCTTATGTTTTAAGAACGAAACACAATAAAATACTTAAAAAAATTATATTTTTTTAATTTAATTAATTTAATGTAGATAATAATGTTTTTGCAAAATAAGGTGAATGCATCCATACTGCTAAATCATATGATGGATGTACATCTTCATCTGAAGTTAACATTAATGTTACTTGTTTATTATCAACAATACAAAATCTTGAATTTGATTTGACTTCTTTTAAATTAGCATAATTTGATAAAATTTCTTTTGCTTCTTCATTTTTTATAAAAGGTGCTGCTATTGTTATATTTACACCTCTATTTTTTGCTTTTTTAATTTGTCTAAGTAATGCTTTTGATTTTCTTGATACTCCTGTATCTGTAGTAATTAAAACAAAATTTTCCTTTGCTTGTTTTAATTGATATTCTAAATGAGTATAGATATTTTCTCTACCTCTTATACTTCCTGTTAATTCACTAGGATCTTGTGTTTCAATTCCATTTGTGTGTAATATATTTAATTCTTCTAAAACATCACTTTCTTTAATTTCATCAAGCACACTTTGTTCTTCTTCTGCTCGAACTTTAATTTGCTTTTTAACTCTTTCAACAACTTCAGAAGGAGGTACAGCAATATATTTTATAGGTTTTCCTAGTTTCATAACAACAAAACCTTTTTTTTCAAGTGATTCAAGAACATCATATGATCTCGATCTAGGAACATTAGCAATGTCTGATAATTCTCCTGCTGTTGAAACGCCTCTTGATAATAAAGCAACCCACACTTTACTTTCATATGAATTTAGACCGAAGTCTTTTAATTTGGATAGTAATTTTTTTTCTATAATCATGTTCTCATCACATTCTCATACAATTAAACTATTTGGTTTAATCGTGCTAAATTAGAATGTTGAAATCGAATGTTATATTTAAAGGTTTTTGTTTTTATCATTACACAGTAGTGCTATTTTTTATTTTTCCCCATCACCCCTTAATAAGTTTGATTAATTTTTCTAAATTCTGTTTTAATAATGATCTTTTTTTATCAACAGTAGTAAGATTTTTTTCTAGTTCTTTTATATGGGTGGAAACAACATTAGATTTAGTACTAAGATCAAAAGCAAGAGCTTTTTTTTCTAATTTTAAAAAATCTTTTTCTAAATCTGTTTTTTCTTTATCAATATTATCAATTAAATTTTCAATTTCAGATTTTCTTTTAAAAAAATCTTTAAATTTACTAGTAGCTTTTACACTCTCACCAATTTGAGATTTAATTGCAGCAGTTTTTTGTTTGGCTTTTTGTAAGATTTCGTCTTGTAGATCTAATATATCTTGTTCATGTTTTTTTGCTTTATTTAATAATGGTTCAATATAATTTTTCTTTTTTAGAATATTTTCTTCAATTCCATCTACTGCCTTTTCAATATTTATTACTCTTTTTTTGGACGATTTTAAGTCAATTTTTTCTTCATCTAATTTTTTTTCTATTTGTTTTGAAATCGAAATTATTTCTTGTATTCTTTTCATTAAATTTTCTTCTTTTTGCTCTAAACTCATAATTCGATGTTCTTTAACAACAGCTTCTCTTTTTTCAATATCTAAATCTTCTAAAAGTTCTTGATGTTTTTTTTGTTCATAATCTAAATCTTTATGAGCTTTATCTAAAATTTGGTGAAATTCTTCGACTTGTTTTTTAATATCTTTATCCAAATTTTTTTTCAAATATTCATATTTTTCAAGATCTTTTACTTCTTTTTCAACTTGAGATATTTCTCCACCAATTTGTTTTTTAAGATTCGAAAATTCTTTTTTGATTTTTTCTAATCCTAGAGAATCTTTTTCAAGAGTTTTTATACTATTTTCAACTTTTCTTACAAAAGCATCTTTTTCTGAAGAATATTCTTTTTGTTTTTGCGTAACTTCTTTTTCTGATAATTTTCTCTCTAATAAAACAGTTTTTGAAAATTTATATTCTATACTAATTATTTTTTCTTCATCTAAAAATTCTGCCCATTCACGTATTACAACAGTACTAATACCTAAAGTTTTAGCAGCGTCATCTATAGAGATCTTTTTCTCTTTATTAACTAGCTCAACTAGTTTATCTACTCCAGTCTCTATATTTTTCATGCTATATTAAAAAGGTATGGTCTATAAAAATATTGCGGAACAAAATTTATTGAAAACTAAGAAAGAATCAGATTTTTTTGAAAAATCAAAACCCAGATTTAAAGCAATTGAACTTAAACTTTCTTTTGATTTTAGTTCATAAGGAGTAGACGCGAAAGAAGAAATAAAATAAGAAACAGAATATTTTTTACATAATTTAACTAAAAATTTAATTTCCTCAATATTTTCTTCGTTAACTTTAGAAAAAGGAATTAAAAATATACTTTTTAGTTCTTTTATTTTTTTGATTGTAACTTGAGTGATAGTTGAGGGAAAATGGAATCTTTTTGCTTTATTTGGCGTATAGAAATAAACACAATTTTTTTTATTAATCTCTTTTGAAATAGGTAAAAAGAGCAATTTTCCTTTTTTAAATGATCCTAGATAATGTGGAAAACTTATTTCTTTGTTTTTTGAATCTATGAAACATAATTTTTTTGTATTAAGCTTTTTAGCAATATCAATAAATTCTATTTCATTATTTTTAGGAATACAAATATCTACGAACATAAATTTACCTTGTAATTTTAAAACTTTCAACTTGTTCTTTTAATTTTTTAGCTTTAGGATCATTTTCAAAATGATCTCTAACAGGTTTAATTAACTCATTGATGTAATATGCTGTTGATTGTTTTAAATCAAGAGGATGAATATCCCCTTTTACATATGCTGTTTCTAAATCTACATATGAGTTAAAACTAACATTTCCTCCAAATTTTTCAGGACGAGTTATTTCAAAAGAGTCAAATTTTTCAAAAACAATTAATTTACACCATTCTAAGATAGGGTTCTCTTTTGCTTGTTTTTCAGGACACCAGGCTTTTTTTAGTTTTCTATAAATCTCTTCTTTTGAATCTGTCATGAAAACAGCGGTATCTGGTTTAGATTTTGACATTTTTATTTCAATTGTTCTATCAACAATATCTTTTTCTTCTGTAGCTGGTTGTTGTAATCCCATTAACATATGGTGTGAAACAACAATAGGTTTTTTAAGTCCGATTTTCGGGAAAATTTCTCTAGCAAGCATGTTAACTTTTCTTTGATCCATTCCTAATTGTGCAACATCAGCTCCTAAATGGTGGATATCTGCAGCTTGCATTAAAGGATATAATATTTGTGCAGCAGGATTTGATAAACTTTCTTTTCTTCCCATTATCTGCCCACATCTTAAAACTCTTTGAACAGTTGTGTTCATAGATAATTTCATAACAGTATCCCAATAATTTGGATTATTTTTAATAAATTCAGAAGTCCAAATGAATTCAACATGATCTAAATTCATACCACTAGCTTTCCAAACTTCAATAAAATATTCTCCAACAACACGAATTTTTTCTAAATCTCCGCCCATTTTATTGTTTAGCATTCCAAACCAATCGGCAACCCACATTTTAAAGTGAGCACCAGCATCAATCATTTTATTTACATTAATAGCTCTTAAAATTCCTTGAGCAATATGTATTTGGCCACTAGGTTCAAAACCATCATATGCAACAAAATTTTTATTATTATTTAGAAGTTCAATTAGTTCATCTTCTGTAGTAACTTCTTCTCCAACTTCTTTAATTAGTTTTAATCTTTTTTTAACATCCATAATTATCACCTTTGGTTATAATATTGGTCTATGATTAGACATTTAATAATATTTATAGAAACCATAACTGAAATATAAATTGTTCATGTTTATAGATAAACTGTTTTTATATATAAAATTTTTTAAAGAAAAGGTGGACAGCGAATCTGGTTTCCCACACAAAGTGTAGTACACCCAGACACGTCGACGATTTTAACTTCTGTGTTCGGAATGGGAACAGGTGGAACCTCGCCACTATGACCGTCCAATGACGTGGAATAAGAGGTGATATATAAAATTATCTCAAATCTCTTGTTGATCGTATTTTTTTAATTTTTGTTGTGCTTAAATAACCATCTAACAAATTGTGTTTAGCCATTTCGGGGAAAATGTTAGTTTCTAAACTACTTCCTTTATATTCTAAAATTTCTGGTTGGGTTATAAATATAGAAGAAAAACCTAAATACACATCGCTTTCTGAAGGTTTTTGTATGAATTCTTGAATTTTTGAACCTTCTACTTTTACTACGCCTTTTTGACTTGGTAAGGGGGTAGTGGTTAATAAAAGAGTGGAAGTACCTTTTCGTTTTATATGTGCGTTCCAGAGATCTTCTAAATTTAATTTCGAAAATAAAACATCTCCATATATTACTAAAAAAGTAGTATTAATTTTACCTCTGACAAGTTTTAATGAGTCTGCTGTGCCTTTTGATTCTATTTCTTCAATATATTCAATTTCTAGGCCAAATTTAGAACCATTATGAATTATAGAAAAAACATCATTTATAATGTTCTTTCTACCAATTATGAAAACTTTTTTGAATCCTTCTTCTTTTAATTTTATAACAGTTTTTTCAATCAAAGTTTTTCCATTTAATTTTGCAGTAATACGAAATTCTTTTTCAGAAATTTTTAGATCTTTTTCTGGTCCTCCGGATAAAATAACGGCAATTTTATTTTTTCCTAAAGAACTATTAACAAGAAGTTCAATAGCTTGACTTCTATTTCTTATATAAATATAATCGATAATATTATCAATATCGTGAAGTGTTTTTTCACTAATTGTTATTGAGATTTTCTTTTTCAT